>VOFD01002184.1_pt1 | contig 42098 bp, 57 predicted proteins | sample 5384101 | NCBI WGS metagenome assembly VOFD01 (sample SAMN12384723, study PRJNA508395) | human gut metagenome | isolation source: healthy gut C | host: Homo sapiens
ACTGTGCAAAACAGATCATCGACCATCATGATTTTAGAGTGATGGAACCCGCCGTTATACATATAGACCGTTGCCCTCTTTTCATCAGTTTGTGAAGTTTGTAGAGTGCAGCGTCTGGGGTAAATGGAATATCGGAAGCGGAGGAAACCATGATTGTCACATCCACCCCCGATCAATGGTCCGGTAAAAGCGCCTTTTTTTGATTGAAGAGGTCGGCACGAAGTAAGGATTTACGATGAACGTTTTTTGTGCCGAATAAATACTCATCGCATACGCGTGGCTCAGCATTCGGCTGTTCTTTTTTCGGAGTACGGTCAACGATTGCGACAATGATGTCGGTACTATCCGTCTTGCTCTCGTGGAGTGGAAAGTAGGCAGCTCCTCCTACATTTTGTTTGGTCTCTTTGTTCCAGATTGTCAGGAAGATTTCCTGTAAGTCATTGACCGCGTCTCCCTCTATGCGCATATGCATATCACGCCAGGTCCCTATTTTAGGCAGACCGTTGATATAGTAATCTGCTATATTCATGCCTCCCGTATAAGCTATTTTCCCATCAATGACAGCTATTTTCCGATGGTCGCGGTGGGCAGCGTGGTTGATATAAGGGAATGTGAACGGATCGAACTTTACAATTTCAATGCCCTGCTCACGTATTTTCTTGAGATGTTTCTTTTTCAGAGGTTTGTTGTTAGACCAGTTGCCAAAAAGCATCGAACATAGCACGTACCTCAACCCCCTCTTTCACTTTCTGAGCCAGCAAGTCGAATAGGGCATTGGCGATGGAATCGTTGCGGAAGTTAAAGTATTCCAGATGAATATGATGTTTGGCTTCTCGGATAGCTTCGAATAAATCGATAAACTTTTCCCGTCCGCTTTTCAGTAACTTTACTTTATTGTTGTCGGAAATGGGTATGCCGGACTCTTCCAGAAAACGTAATACAAGTGAGTCACTTGCAAGTCCGATCGAGTCTCTGGGTTGTGTTTTTAGACTGTCTATGATGTCTGCCTGAGCGTGTAATAAAGACAGGAACAGGAATAAAATAAATATACGTAATTTCAAAACTTTTCTCTCTATTTTAGTTTTACAGTTCAACAAAGATACGACATCTATGTTTGGGCTTGTTTGAGAGAAAGGGTATATTTATTATTGTTTAACAGACGAAGTGCTTTTATAACTCTTATGCTATTGATAACTTTTATGCCATCGATGCAACTTTTCGTGTTGCCATAAATACCAGGACGACAGAGGCGATAATAATCGATTTCGGATCCAGCTCCGCAGTGCCTTGATTAATCATGCTTATGAACACTTCTCTGATTGTTCCCCAAGCAGCTTCAAGCCGCCCATCCAAATGAAAAGCACAGCGCCCGCAACCACCACGGCAGCGTTCCAGATGCGTGCCAACCAATTGCTACGATCGGGCAAGCGATGCATGACACGGCGGCTGAAGCCATTATCAGCTATTTCCTGTTTGTTAGCCGTGAAGAAATCCTTCAAAAGCTTCTCGTCATTTTCAATTTTTGTCATAACCGTTTTGTTTTAAATACGTTGCTAACTTTTCTTTTCCACGCGACAGATGGCTTTTTCACCGTTCCTGTCGGTATTCCTGTAATTCCCGCAATCTTTTCGATACTTAAATCTTCCATATAAAAAGTGTGATGCAGGTTCTTTCTATTTCTTTAAGCGTCTTGAGCGATCGGTAGATATCCATCTTTTTTGACCGATGTTTTCCTGTTCGGCACTGTTGGCGGCGTCTATTTCTCTGGCGTCAAGGTCTGCTGTTTCTTTGCGGCTGCGAATATAATCATAAAATATATTGTAAGCAATTCGATACAGCCACGTGGAGAAGCTGGACAAATTTCTGAAAGAAGCAATATTTGTATACGCTTTGATAAACGTGTCTTGTGCCAGGTCGTCACTCAATTCGCTGTCTCCGCAAGTCAGATTCAGGAAGAACCGCCGGACCGGTGATTGGTACTTCTTCACCAACTGGTCGAAGGCCTTAGTGTTTCTGAACACCTGACCTGCGCGACTAGCGATATATCATTGAGTTGATTCATCTTTGACTGTCATTCTCTTGATTTTCATCTTTCTTTCTACCGATGATCCACTTTCCGATTCCCATGAAAGTGATTAGCAGACCGATAGTGCCGATTGAAAATTCACCGGTAATAGCCCAGAGGAAGATGAAAAGTCCGATTCCCGTAAAGATGTTTTTGATGCCTTGCGTACGCGGATCATTCGGCTTGTCCTCCTTGAGGAAATCTTCCGGAAGCGGTTGTCCGGCAGCAGAGCCTGTTCGACAAGGCGATAGCGGGCTTTCCGGTTCTTGTGTAGCGAAGAAGAAAATGATGAATAGGATAAACACCGGAAACCCGAAGACTGCAATGATTGCGATGATAGGAATCAGAACATCCTCCATCGCATTGGATGGCTGTACAGAACGCTATGATTACTTGTGTCCGTAGCAGTAACATTCTCTTTGGCGATAGAGTCTTGTGTCTGTGTCAACTACCAGAGTCGGTTCCGCCTGACTGATGGAGTCGTGGGCAACAGGATTCTGATTTTGAGCGACAGCCAGTGTGCAAGTGGTCAATACAACCATCAAAGCAAGTAGAAAATTTTCATATAGATCGTTTTTAATTTGTTTCTTTGTTTGTTAGACGTAGTTAATGACTTAGAAAGTTGCAAAAGAGACGAAATATTTTGATATTTGCGGAAATTAATAAATGAAAAATGGAATTACCCGCTTCTTTTGTAGACTATACCCGCTCTTTATTAGGTGAAGAAGAATATGAAAAAACTGGCCGTTGCCCTGCAGCAAGAACCACCTGTCAGTATCCGCTTTAACAATGAAAAATGGAAAGTGCAGGATGAAGGGTTATCTGCTGTCCATTCTCCTTTCGACCGAGTTCCTTGGTCGTCCGAAGGTTTATCTGGACGAACGCCTGACTTTTACATTCGATCCGTTGTTTCATGCCGGTTGTTTCTATGGTTCCGCAAAGACCCTGTTGCCATAAGACGAGTGGAACCCGGAGAATGTGGAAATCTGCCGGCAGCGGCAGCGGAGAATTATTGCGGATATCTGGCCTTGTCTGAAACCGGGCGGCATACTGATATATAGCACTTGTACTTATAACACAAAGGAAAACGAAGAAAACATCCGTTGGATAAGGGATGAATTCGGTGCAGAGGTGCTTCCGCTCGATGTTGCGGAAGAGTGGAATATAACGGGTAATTTGTTGCAGGGATGAATCGACCTTTCCGTTCATTTATTCCGTTTCCTGCCCCATAAAACGAAAGGGAGAAGGCTTCTTTCTGGCAGTTCTCCGGAAGCCGGGCATGAGCGTCCGAAACGAAGGGGAAACCATCAATTCACAATTGCTCCTGAATCTCAAGGGCTCACGATAGAAAAGTCCAAGGGAAAAAGGACGTAAAGTCCAGGGAAAAGGGAAGTCCCGGGACTTTCGCTCAAGGAGCAGCTTGATCGATATTGCCAGAAGTTGGATTTTTTACATGCGGATAAGTATGAGTTTATCCAGAAAGGCGGCAATGTCAGCGCTTTCCCAAAATGTTTCTTCCGGAACTGTCTGCATTGCAGTCGTCCTTACGTATTGTACAGGCTGGATTGTCGGTGGCCGGAGTGAAAGGGCAAGGATTTGGTTCCCTGTCATGCCCAATAATCTTTATCCGCAGGAGTGGCGTATCCGTAGCGGCTATTTGCCGGAGACGGTGGTGAAAGTGCATTCTTGACTTGATTCCACCTTCATCACAGTTCGTTCTTATATATCCGCGCCATTGCTTTCTGGTATTGGTTTTCCAGTTGCAGGAGATTTGTTTTGCTTTGGTAAACGACCGAAACTTCGACGAAATACTCTATCATACTGATTTGTCCGCCTACAAGAGCCTGTTTCAGTAAAGTCAGGTCCTGCTGTTCCTGAAAGGTCCGTTTGTATTCCTGCATGGAAGCGTCCAGGTTACGGGCTTCTTCGTAGAGCTGCCATAACTCGGAGCTTGCTTTTACTCTTGCATTATCTTTCTGGAAGTCGATGTTCATGGCTTGGGCTTTGGCTATCTTCACTTTTCCTTTATTTGAGAACAGCGGGAAAGAGAAGCCTACGACAACACCGTTCAGCGGATGTCCCGATTCGGTATTGCGACGATAGCCCAACTCCAGTTTCGGCAGCCACCCTTGCTTGCTTGCTGAGATGAACTTGCGGGCTGCGGCGCTTTCGCTGTCGAATGATTGCAGAGAGGGATCGGCGGCAAGCAGTTCGCTGCATACCCGATGGAAATCGGTTGGCAACGGAACCAGGGGATAGTCCGTCAGTCCGAGGGCTTTGGCGGTAGGTACGGTGGGGCCGTCGGGGAAGGGACGTCCGGGAGTAAGCGGCTGGTTGCTGTTCAGTACCAGCAGTTCCTTGATTTTATTGTTCAGGGCAGTACTGTTCATGCGCGATTCGGTACGTACGTTCAACAGTTCCAGATTGATTTTATTTGTTTCCAGGGCATTGGCATCTCCCGTAGCCAGCCGTTTGGCATACATGGCGGCCAGCTCCTCTGCATTCTTCAGCCGTGCATCGAGCAACTCCTGCTGGTGTTGCAGCATGATGATGTCCAGGCACACTTCTTTGGCTTGCAGCAATATCTGCTGGCGCATGGTTGCCGCCTGTGCATCCAGTGCTCCGGTTTTGAGACGGTTCATCTTTCCTCTTGTTATGTATAAGGTGGGAAAGTCGAAGCTTTGGGAAACCACCATTTCCCCTACGGTTTTGCCGCTGTTTTTAGAGTCCCAGAGATGGGCATATGAGAGGGTGGGATCCGGCAGGTTGTTTTCGGTCCTGCTCTCCAGCTTCTGTGATGAGATAAGTTGTGCATTGGCTTGCAACTCCTTGTTGTTGGCTTCTATCTGGCGAAGCACGGAGTCAATGCCGGTTTCCTGCGCCCTCATCCCCATGCAGGCGAGGATGGTGGCGGTGAATATAAATAGTTGCTTCATATCTTCTGTTATTAAATTATTTATTGATCGTTATAACGGGATGGCTGTCCGGAGCCATTACGGATGCATCTCTTCTTTCTTTCCGTGCATCATCAGGTAAACAATCGGAATGATGAAACCGTTCAGGAAAGTGGAAGTCAGCAATCCGCCCAGAATAACTTTTGCCATGGGACTTTGTATTTCATTGCCGGGCAGGTCGCCGCTGAGTGCCAACGGAATCAATGCAAGCGCACTGGACAGTGCCGTCATCAGGATAGGATTCAAACGGTCCAGCGAACCGCGTATCACGCTGTCGTACACACCGTATCCCTCTTCCTGCTGCAAGTGGTTGTAATGACTGATGAGCAGCATACCGTTTCGGGTGGCGATACCGAAGAGCGAGATAAAGCCGATGATAGCCGGAATACTGACTTCGCCCGTTGTGACGAGCAGGGCGAATACACCGCCAATCAGTGCCAAAGGCAGGTTGATAAGGATAATCGCACTTTCCTTTACGCTACGGAACTCATGGTACAGCAGCAGGAATATCACTACGATAGACATGAATGAAGTCAAAGCCAGCGTGCGGCTTGCAGCCTGTTCGCTTTCAAACTGGCCGCCGTATTCGATGTGATAGCCTTCCGGCAGTTTTATCGAGGCGTCCACACGCTCTTGTATGTCGTTTACCACGCTGCGCAGGTCGCGGTCGGCAACGTTGGCGGAGATTACGATTTTCCGTTTCACGTTCTCGCGGCTGATAGTGTTAGGTCCCATTGCCGAGCGTACTTCCGCTACATAGTTCAACGGTATCTTTTGTCCGTTGCCGGTATCGAGCATCAGGTTACGTATCTTTTCCATCTCATCCCGCAAATCATCCTTTACGCGTACGGTGAGGTCGAAACTTTTTCCTTTTTCATATACCTGGGATACGGTTTCGCCGGCAAGGCATACGTTGACAAACTCCGAAAACTCCGGTAAGGAGATGCCGTATTTGGCAAGCACTTCCCGTTTGGGAGCGATGATAAGCTGCGGACGTTCAATCTGTTGCTCCACGTTCAGGTCGGCAATGCCGGGAATGTCCTGAATGGTATTCTTTATCTCATTGCCCAAAGCGAACATGCGGTTCAAATCGTCGCCGAACAGCTTAATGGCTATATTGGCTTTCGTACCCGACAGCATGGCATCGATACGGTGGCTGATAGGCTGGCCGATTTCCACATTGGCGCCTACAATCGTACCCAGCTTTTCACGTACATCGGCCACCAGCTCGCTGCGCGAACGGTCTTTCAGCTCGAACGGAGCTTCGATTTCCGAAACGTTTACGCCGAAGGCATGTTCATCCAGTTCGGCACGTCCCGTCTTGCGGGCTACGGTTTGTATTTCGGGGATGGAAAGCAGTAGTTCTTCGGCACGATGTCCCATCTTGTCGCTCTCTTCCAGTGAAATGCCCGGCAGGGATGATATGTTGATTGTGAACGAACCTTCGTTGAACGGCGGCAGGAACGAGCGTCCCAATGTGAAGAAGCAGGCAAGCGCCACTGCAAACAGACCGATGGTTCCGCCCAATACGCTCTTCTTATGACCCAGCACAAAAGCAAGTGCTGCACCGTACCACTCTTTCATCTTGCGTGCTACGGGCGAATCGCCGGTGGAACGCTTTTCGTCTTTTATCTTTTCTTTGCCCAGCAGGTAGGAACACAATACAGGTGTCACCGTCAGTGCCACAACCGTAGAAGCTGCCAATGCCACGATGAAGGCAATGCCCAAAGGCACAAGCATACGGCCTTCCATGCCGCTCAGGAAAAACAGAGGAACGAAGCTTACCACAATAATGAGCGTGGAGTTCAGGATAGGCATACGCACTTCTTTGGAAGCGTTGAATACGACTTCCAGTATCGGCAGGCGTTCCGCTTCCGGTTTCATCCGGTTCTCCCGCAAGCGTTTGTACACGTTTTCCACATCGACAATGGCGTCGTCCACCAGCGAACCGATGGCGATTGCCATACCGCCGAGGCTCATTGTGTTGATGGTGAATCCCATATAGTGCAACGCTATCAGCGAAGCTATCAGCGATAAGGGAAGTGTAACCAGCGAGATTACGGTAGTCCGTACGTTGGCAAGGAACAGAAACAGTACGATAACAACGAATATACCGCCTTCAAACAGTGATTTCTGTACGTTGCCGATGGAACTTTCTATAAAGCGGCTTTGCCTGAAAATATCGGTGCTGACTTTTACATCGGGCGGCAGGTTCTTCTGTAAGTCCTTGAGGGATGTTTCCAGTTTGTCGGTCAGTTCAAGCGTGCTTGTGGCGGGTTGCTTGGTTACGGTCAGCAGCACGGCGGGTTTGCCGCGTTCGGAAGCCGTACCCAGCTTCGGCAGTTTGGCTCCGATACGTACATCGGCAATGTCTTCCAGCAAAATGGGGGAAGCGGAATACGGAGCATTGGAAGTTGCTGGCTGGGCACTGCCGTCCTGCAATTTGACAACAGCCTTTGCCAGTTGCTCCACCCGGTCGGTGGAGATGACACCGCGCACGATGTATTCGTTTCCGTATTCATAAAGCACTCCGCCGTTGGCGTTCAGATTCATTTCACGCGTAACGTTCATCACTTCGGTAAGGGTTACGCCATAATGCCGCATCCGTTCCGGGTCGAGTTGAATCTGATACTCTTTGATGTCGCCGCCCAGTACGGCAACTTGCGCCACGCCGCCGGTAGAAAGAAGGCGCGGACGGATAGTCCAGTCGGCTATGGTGCGCAGGTCGAGCATGGAAGTCGAGTCGGCGGTAAGTCCTACAATCAGCATCTCGCCTAAGATAGACGATTGCGGGCCAAGCGTAGGCTTGCCTACATTGGAGGGAAGGGACTCGCTGACAACCGCCAGTTTCTCGCTTACAATCTGGCGTGCCAGGCACGTCTACTTCCGTGTGCATGGCAGTATAGCTCCCCCGCAATGAGCAGAAGAATGGAAGCGCAGAGCACCAGCAACCGGTTGTGCAGGGAGTAATGTATGATTTTATTTAGCATCTTTTTAAATTAAGAATTATGAATGAGGAATTAAGGATGAAGATTCATTCTTCATTTAATCAGTGTTCATGGCTGTGTGCGGGGATGGCATTGCTTGCACTGGCCAGTCTTACCTGGTACGCTCCTTCGGTCACAACGCGGTCGCCCGCTTTCACGCCGGACAGGATCTGGACATTTTTTCCGTTGTCGGCTCCTACGGTCACTTCCTGTTTCTTGTAGCCTTCTTCATCGAGTTGCAGATATACAAAGTAGCTTGCTTTGTTCCTCCGTCAATGCGGTGCGTGGAAGGGAAATTACGTTTTCCATTGGCGACGAGAGCAGGAAAACCTCTACGAATGAGCCGGGAATCACTTCACCTTTGTTATCGAACTCGAAGGTGACAGGCACGTAGAAAGAATTGTCTCCGGCAGTTTTCCCGAAAGAGAGGAGTTTGCCGTTGAGCGCTTGCAGTTCGTATACCTCATTATTATAAGGTGTCCGGAAATTGGCGGAACTGATTGTGCGGAGGTACGGGTAGTACTTTTCCGACACTTCGGCGCGGAGGAACAGACGGCGGTTCTGCGTCACGCTAACCAGTGGTTGTCCGATGGTCACGTAGTCCCCTCTTTCACCAGTATACTTTTTCACATAGCCTGCGATGGGAGCTGTGATATTTTGTCCGATAGCCGAATGGTTCTTCGAAAGGGCCTCGTAGCTGATGCGGGCGTTCTCGTAATTCTGTCCGCCTGTGCAAACTCCCTTTGTCGGATACGATTTTGTTTTTGACAAGGGCTTTCATCCGTTCGTACTCTTTTTTCGACACCTCGTAGGCGATGCGGGCACGTTGCACCGGGTCACCGTCGGCTATATTGTTTGAAGAAATGGTGACCAACGGTGTGCCGCTGCCGACGCTCATTCCTTCCGTCACTTTTCCACGAAAAGAAACAACGCCAGCTACGGTAGCTACGGCAACCGATTCGTCCCCCTGAGCAGCAAGTACTTGTCCACTGGTTTTAATGACCTGTTGGAAAGGAGCGGGCTCGATGATACTAGCCTTTACCCGGCTGCTTCGGCTTTCACTTTCGGAAGGATGATCTCGTCACTATGTGCGGCTTCGGTCGTTTCGAGGTGGCTGCCTGCTGTTTCGTGACTGTGCCCTTCACCGGATTCATCCCCGTGGGCGCTGTGGTCGTGATCTTCTGTGGCATGATTATGTCCTTCCGCCTCATGATCATGCTCGTTGTGTGTATGTGTGACGGTACTATTACAAGAGGCAAGGATAAATAAACCCAGCACTCCGAAAAAATAAGTTTCTTCATAAATGATATTTCCTACTTAAGTTTTTTGTTTTCTTTTTGTTGTTGCAGATTCATACTGCAAAAAATACGGCAAGGTTCTTGCAACTGGCTTGCAAAGATTAGCTACAACGCCTTTGCAACTGACTTGCAAGAGCGTTTTAAGCGAAAACAGAGTAGGGAGGTGCGCGAAGCCCGAGGTGGCACGGTAGAAATCCGTGCTATGCAGAGAGTCTCGGAAGACGTAATAGTTCTTTACCCGTTTCTCCTGCGGGCGTAGTAAATGTTCGATAATGACATCGGTGAACAGCGTAGCGATAAATACATAATCCGGACTGCTATAGCTGTGTATGGATGGGATGGACGACTGAAAGCGTGTCAGACACTCGCTGTTGCAACAGGCGTCGCTCTCCGGATGATGATGGTGCTTGGGGCATTGTTGCTCTACGGGCAAGTCCTGCTTCATGCAAATCATTCCGTTAGGGTGGTGATGATGGGGAATAACGGCTGCCACCAACATGATAATGTTGATAAAAACAGCAGAGTTACTATGATTCTTTTTTTCCCTTTCATCCTGCGCAAAGATACAAATTCTTTATCTTCTCCCGGAATCCGCCCCCCTTTTTTTTATTATTTATTATTTCTTTTCCAGCTCTTTACCAAACGAATCCCATCTTTTTTCTTTTCGAGGAATTCATAGATACCGCATAGGTGTTCCGTCACCTTCTGATTGCCAAACTCATAAACCTTTGATACCAGTCCGTCCAGGAAGTCACGGTCGTGAGACACCACGATCAGCGTACCGTCGAAGTCGAGCAACGCCTGTTTCAGGATATCTTTCGTTTTCATGTCCAGGTGATTCGTCGGCTCGTCCAGGATGAGAAGGTTGACCGGCTCCAGCAATAGCTTGATCATTGCCAGGCGGGTACGTTCTCCACCCGAAAGCACTTTCACTTTCTTCATCGACTCTTCCGGACCGCCAAACATGAAAGCACCCAGCAAGTCGCGGATCTTGTTCCGGATTTCCCCTTTCGCTACGTCGTCAATCGTCTGGAACACAGTTAGATTCTCGTCCATCAGTGAAGCCTGATTCTGTGCAAAAAATACCCGATTTGTACATTATGTCCCAGCGTCAGCGTGCCATCGTGCTCTATTTCCCGTTCATGATACATTTGACAAGCGTAGACTTACCTTCGCCGTTCTTGCCTACGAAAGCCACTTTGTCTCCGCGCTCAATCGTCAGATTGGCGTTGCGGAACACCACCATCTCTCCATACGTTTTCCCAACATTCTCCATGATGACCGGATAACTGCCCGAACGGGGGGAAGGCGGGAATTTCAGCCGCAATGCCGAAGTATCTTCTTCGTCCACTTCCAGAAGCACCAGCTTTTCCAGCATCTTGACGCGGCTCTGCACCTGCAAAGGTCTTCGAGTACGTCCCCTTGAAACGTTCGATGAACTCCTTCCGTCTCGGCGATGAACTTCTGCTGCTCATCGTACGCCTTCTGTTGCTGTTCGCGGCGTTCCTTGCGCAGTTGGAGGTATTGTGAGTAGTTTACTTTGTAGTCGTAGATGCGCCCCATCGTTACTTCAATGGTGCGGGTGGTGATGTTGTCCACGAACTTGCGGTCGTGGCTGATCACGATGACCGCTTTGCCGTTATTGATCAGGAAATCTTCCAGCCATTGGATCGATTCGATGTCGAGGTGGTTGGTCGGTTCGTCAAGCAGGAGTACGTCCGGTTTCTGCAACAGTAACTTCGCCAACTCGATGCGCATCCGCCATCCGCCACTGAAATCACTCGTCTGACGTCCGAAGTCTTCCCGGCGGAATCCGAGTCCGAGTAATGATTTCTCTACATCCTCTTCGTAGTTCGTGGCGTCGATTGAATAATACTTCTCGCTCAGGGCGGACACTTCCTCGATCAGTGCCATATAACTGTCGCTTTCGTAGTCCGTCCGTGTCTCCAACTCCTTGTTCAGTGCGTCGATCCGTGCTTCCATCTCGTGCAGATGCGCGAAAGCCTGTGCCGTTTCGTCGAACACCGTGCGTCCGTCCTCCGTCATCAAGTGTTGGGGCAGATAGGCCACCACGCACTCTTTCGGTGCAGAGACCTTGCCGCGTGTAGGTTGCCTGACGCCTGCCAGAATCTTGAGCAGTGTACTTTTTCCCGCCCCGTTTTTTCCCCATCAGGGCGATCCGGTCCTTTTCATTAATAACGAAAGAGATATCACTAAATAAAGTCGTGCCGCCAAATTCTACGGCCAGTCCGTCTATCAGAAATCATATTATTCTTTTAAATTGAGGCGCAAAGATAGCGAAATATATGAATATTTTTTATATCTTGCGGGCTGAAATAGGATATTAACTTGTTGAAATAAGATATTAACTTGTTGAGACAGGATATTAACTTAAGTATATAGAAGGATGTAGATGGAAAATAATATACTAAATAATATGGAAAGTACGCAAACATCTGAATTCAGACCGCTTATACTTGTGGCTGAAGACGACGACAGCAACTTTAAACTGATTAAAGCGATCATAGGTAAAAAATGTGATATCCTGTGGGCGCGGAACGGAGAAGAAATGGTAAATTTATTTCAAACACACGGCGAAAATGCCAAAGCGATGTTGATGGACATTAAAATGCCGTTGATGAATGGGTTGGAAGCGACGAAAATTATTCGTGAGTCCAACACTACGATTCCCATTATCATGCAGACTGCCTACGCTTTCAGTTCGGATAAGGAAAATGCGATGAAGGCGGGAGCTACGGAAGTGCTGGTGAAGCCGATTACGCTAGGGGTTCTTCGTGGTACACTAAGTAAATATCTGCCCGACTTGCAGTGGTAAATGAATAATAAAACGCAGATTAACGCAAATTATCATAGAAAAGATTCTATAAGTCGTTGATTAATATATCAATTGAAATGAATTAGTCAAGACTTGGAGCCTGTTTGAATAATCTATGCTAACTTGCGTTAATCTGCGTTTGATATATCCCCCTTTTTTGAGGAGGGAGAAAGAGGAGGGAGAAATTAGTTCTTATGGCTGAGAGCCGGATGTATCGTCGGGAGTAGTAATAGGCTCAACCCACGTTTCATCGTCATCCCATCCGGTGCGGCGGAAGCCTTTGATGGTGTACGTTTTGCCTTCCAGCGTATATTTCACTTCGATGCCGTCCGCTTTCCCGTTTGTCGGAGTCGTAACGCTTTCTAAAGTGACTTTTCCGGAAGTGACTGTAAATTCCCCTACGGGAGTCGTTCCATCGGCAACCATATTGCCTGCTGTTCCGTTAAAGGTGAGTTCTTCCACATTACAACTGATTTTGCCTAGAATACCTTGTTTGAAAAGGCTTGTATTCGGCAACTTGATCCACAACTTGTCCTTATCATTATCTGCTGTATTGTACAGATACAGATAAGTTCCGTAGACGTTGTATGATTCGTCATCGTCCTTTGTTGTGCTTATAACCAGTTCCTCATTGTTCTCGTCCAGCACTTTGACGTAATATTGTCCGCTTAGCGGGTATATAGGGGCAAACTCCTGCTCATAGTCTCCATAAGTGTCGCATGACACGAAAGTGACCATTGCGAACATCAGGACTAATAAATAATTAATAGGTTTCATGTATATATCCTTTCTTTCTATTGTTCAATATCCTTATTATTTTTTATGCCACCACAGAGGTTCGGTAATTGCCGGAACTTTCGTAGGCGCATTCGTATTATAGTCCAACGACTCTTTTGAGTAGATGAAGCGGTGAGCAAACTGACCCTTAGCTAACGAACTGTTGGGGTTATATGCCAGCGTACCCAAAACGTAATCATCCGGATCACCGTCTGTTGTATACTCGCTGACTTCCGGAATACCGGTGCGGTTGATATCGAACCATGCATCCCAAGCCTGGCAACGGGTGCTGGCAATCCATTTCTGGGTAAGGATACATTTCAGCATACTTTCTTCGTCGGTGTCTTGGAATTCGTAAGGTTTTCCAACTGCAATAAATTCAGCAGCTTTGTCGCCATGGTTCCATCTGGCGAAAGAAAATTCAACGGCTTTGTCATAATGAGTCTTGGCGCTGCCTTTGTCTCCCAGTCGTGCGTAGCATTCCGCCAACAGGTATTCGGCTTCGGCCGCTGACATATAATAAACAGGATCGGTAGCACCGATTACGGCACGCGAAGTTGTTGAAATGCTATATGCGCTGGAAGTTCTGTTTCCATAAGGAATCGCTCTGTATTCGGTTCTGTCAGATGCGGCAGTCTTCTCGTAAAAGTCTCCGATGCGGATCTTCATATTCGGCTAGATAGTTATACAACGTCGTACAGGCGCGTACATTATTTGTCGTATTCAACTGTCGGCGGTCATTTTCATAGAACGGATTGGACTTATTTACGACATCCTCGAAACAGTGTACCGTTGCGTCGTCTTTCAGAAAATCACCGGCAGCGAGCATTGTTTGTATCTCCGCCTTGTTCGTGTCAAAGTCTCTCATGAGCAACTTCAACTTTAAAGTTTTGGCAAATCTGATCCATTTCGCGATATCCCCGTCATAGATATAATCTTCCACGTTCATGGTTTTCAGACCTTTGGCAGAGGCTTCCGCTTCCTTGTCGATTGCGTCGTCCAGCATTTTGATAATGCCGGGATAAACCACCGTTTTACTATCGTCGTATTTGCAGTTCTGACCTTTCAGAGCTTCGGTGAAAGGAATATCTCCATAAGCGTCGGTGAGCACGTGATAAGTAAACGCGGTCATGATTTTTCCGACCACCCAATAGTTCCACGCACCTTCCTCTTCCGATTTCTTGATGACGAGATCGAGATCAGGCAAAACGTCCGCGTACGGAATTCTCCACAGACGGAGGTCGCTGGAAGAAGTCATCGCATAGTTGACCAGCGTGATATATTGGCTGGATGACGGATTCTGCGTGTAGTGCTGTGACCACATAGAACCGTAGAGTTGGTACAAATACCCCATTGCGGCAGCCGAGCCGGTGAATGCGGACGGCAGTAACGTCGTTACCGTCACTTGTGATTCGTCCGGATAATTCGGATTTTTGTTGACGTCCAGATAGTCCTCGCAAGAGGTGAACGTGCCGGACAGGATGGCGCTTAATACACCTATATATAAATACTTGAATTTTTTTCATCTTCGATCGTTTTTTTTAGAATACAACTTTAATACCTCCACCTATATTGCGCGTAGAAGGCAAGGCGGCAAATTCTCCCAGTTCGGAAGCGATATCGTTACCGAAAGTTGTGGTTTCCGGGTCTACGTAATTGTTAGCTTTCGGAGTCCACATAAAGAGGTTGCGTCCGATCAGGCTCAGGGTCTAGCTGCTGGATACCCAGTTTGGAAATCCATGCTTTCGGGAATGAGTAAGACAAGACCAGTTCCCTCAGTTTCACATAACCTTTCGGGATGATGAAGTTCTCGAACTGGCTGTCTGAGTAAGAGTCGCTGTAATAACTGCTCATGTTGTCGCTGGTCACGGGACGGTTGTTTTCGGCGTAGCCTCCGTCCTTGAGGGCGATTACGGAGTTGGGCACGACGAACGGTTCGCGGTTGTTGAACAGCGAGCGGGTAGTGTTGCCGACGAAGTGCATCAGTTGTGCGGTGTAGGGTACATATAACCGCCTTTACGCCAGTCGGCCACAGCAGAAAGGGTGAATCCTTTGTAGCTCACGCGGGTGTTGAAACCCATATTGAAGTCGGGAGCGGACGAACCGATCGTCTTCATTTCGCTGTTGCTGGTAGTCGGGATACCGTTGGCGTCGACAATCACTTTGCCGTAGTAAGGGCTGTTCTCGTCCTGTACGGTAGCGAGGGCGGGCACTTGAAGATTCCGAGCGGTTCGCCGACTTTGGCAACGAAGTTGGCGCTGTAAGCCGTTTTCAATACGTATTCGGTCACAGGCTTGTCCCCCTCGTTCCACAACTTGTTCACCTTGCTCCAGTTCTTGCTGAAGGTGACTCCCAAGTCCCATTCCACCTCTTTGGTGCGGATCGGAGTCAGGTTGAGGGCGATTTCGATACCTTTGTTGGAAATTTCGCCAACGTTGCGCACGGCACTGGTGTAGCGTGTTTCCGGGGCGACGTCTGCCGCGATGATCTGGTTTTTGGTCAGCTTGTCGTAGTAGGCGAAGTCAATGCCGATGCGGTTGCTGAGGAAGTTGGCGGTCAAGCCCAATTCCCATTCGGAAGTCTTCTCCGGTTTCAGGTTGTTGTTGGGCTGGCGGTTGTATTCGGTCAGTCCCAGCGCCCCGTTCAACGGAGTGTCCAGATAGCCGTAGCCGGATGAAATATGATCGGGGATGTAGTATGCCAGCGTTCTGTACACGTCGGCGTCGTTACCCGTCTGTCCCCATGCGGCGCGCACTTTCAGGAAGTCTATCACGTTGTTTTTTCAGCGAGGGGAACATATCGGTCAGGATGACGGACGTGTTGATTCCTCCGTAGAAGAAACTGTTGTGGTGGATGGGCAGTGTAGACGACCAGTCGTTGCGTCCGGAAAGGTTGACAAACCAGAAATTCTTATACCCGAATTCCACCTGTGCGAAGGCTCCGATTGTTCTGCGCAAATCGCTGTAATTGGTGCTGACGGGCTTGTCGGTCCCGTTCTGCAGATTGTACCATCCTTCCATGAACAGCCCTTCGAGAAACGACTTCAGATAAGACGATTTCCGTTGGTTGAGGTTCCATCCTGCCGTACCTCCGAGAGTGATGTCTGTGCCGATATTGTAGTTGGCGCTCAGGAAGAGGGTTGCGTCGATCTGGTCGTAATTATCGGTACGTTCGGTATAAGTACCCTTTTCTTCGGATTTGCCTCCGATGCTGCTGTATGAATTGTCGGCGTACGTCAGTTTCGCCGTGCGCAGCTTTCTGGCGGGCGTTGGTGAAGTCACCTCCGAGACGTCCTACGGCCTTCAGACCGGGAATGACCTCGTAAGACAATTCCAGTTTACCGTAGATGCGGTCGTCCTGATAGTTGTTCTTATTGTTGGCGAGTACCCAGTAAGGGTTCTGCGCGTACCACGTGTAATAGTTGTCTCCGTTGAACCGTTCGTCGTTGAAATCCTTCATGACAGAATAGTCGATGTCCACCGGTGCTGTATCAGTGCCTGCTGCATGGTGGCTCCCGCGTTTTCCTTGTCCGGCGGCGGCTTTCGTCATGTCTTTGCGGATATACGTGATGCTGGCGTCGGCGGCGAACTTGCCGAATTTCATGTTGCCACGGAACGACAGGGTGTTACGTTCGTATTTGTCGGCATTGTTGGGCAGCACGCCGTTAGAGGAGGTGTTGCCGTAAGAAAGCATCAAGCCCATCTTTTCGTTACCGGTGCGGACGCTGATGTTGTTGTTCATCTCGAATCCGGTGGTGTAGAAGTTGCGGAGATTGTCTTTCACGAACGAGTAGTGCTTTTTCATCGGGGTAGTCAGTTTGCTGGAGCCCCATTCGTTGAGCCGGCCGTCCAATGCCGGTCCCCACGATCCGTTCTCGCCTCTGTTCCACGTTCCCCATCCTTGTCCGAACTTGTCCTGTTCCTGCGGCACGCGGAGCACGTTGGAAGCCATGAAAGAGCCGTCGTACGAAACGGTCAGTTTCTCTTGTTTGGCGCGTTTGGTGGTGATCATCACTACACCGTTGGCGGCGCGCGAGCCGTAGAGGGCGGTGGCTGAGGCGCCTTTCAGCACGGTGACGGATTCCACGTCGTCGGGGTTGATGTCGTTTGCCCCGTTACCGAAGTCGATAGCGTCGCTGGCGGCAATGACACCGTTGCCCTGGTCGTTGGAGAGGCTGGTTGTTGTTGGACATCGGCACGCCGTCGATGACGTATAGCGGCTGGTTGCTGGAGAAAGAGGAATAACCGCGCACGATTACTTTCTGTGAGCTACCGGCCGTTCCGGAGCTGGAAAATGTTTACACCGGCTATTTTTTCCGGAAAGTCCGGACATCACGGAACCTGACTTGGCTGCGACCAAATCGTCATTTTTCACTGTAGAAGCGGCATAACCTAGTATTTTCTCGCTTCTTTTTGATACCTAAGGCGGTAACGACCACCTCGTCCAGCGCCTTCGCGTCCGAACGCAGCACGATTTTTAAAATCCCTTCCTTGATTGTCACTTCCTGGGGGAGCATTCCCACATAAGAAACACGTAAGGTTTTTGGAGGAGCTTGGTACGTTGCTGATTGTAAATTTACCGTCAATATCGGTGATTGTACCAAGAGTGGTGCCATTGACTAATACTGAAGCACCTACGACAGGCTGTCCATCTTCTTCGGATGTTACCAATCCGGTCACTTTGGATGTCTGCGCTGTCGCCAGACCTATGCCTATAAATAGGAAGGTCATGAAGAACATCAATTTTCTTTTCATAAATTCTCTCTTAATTTTAACCTAAAAACACATCATTTCTCTCTAACAGGCTGCAAAGATAATATAAATTATAATAAACTAAGAAAAGTAATGCGTTTTTAACTAAATACTGTCATATTGAAAGTGGATTCCGGTATTGATATGGGATTTTGAAATGTCATATGGGTTGTTTGCTTGCTTTTAGATTATTTGGTGTGTCATAAGGAAAGTGTTGTAAGTGTTTGTTTTGATAATAAAATATCATTGATTCCGCTAAATGGGTGACTTTTTATTATTTCAGCTTCTTCCCTCACCATTTTTTGTAGCATTCCGTTGTAAGTGCTTTCAAATTCGGCCGGGTGATTGAGCGCCCAGAGGATGTAGTCTCCCGGCTCGTTCTTTTGAGCAGGGTGGAGCGGTATTCGGGGCTGAGGACTTTCCATAGCGTGCCGTTGATTCCTCCCAGTTCTTTTCGTCGGGCAAGGGCGAAAATGGCTTTGGCGGTCTGTTCGTTCCGGATGCCGATAGCTTCCATATTTAGTCGTAGTATAGCTTCGAAGTCCCCTCCGGACGAATCCCTAAAGACAAACCTTTGACAGCAACAGGCGCAGCCTGAGAAACGCCGTTTGACGGAACGGGCGGCTTCTCGCTCTCCTTTTCTTTTTCCCTTCCCTCTCTGTCCCTTTGTCTTTTCGGGTTTCCGATTTGCTTTCATTTTCCCTCTCCATTTCCTGTTTACTTTTAATATCTGTATCCGTTTCTTGTTTTGTTTGTGGCATTGTTGCTGCAAATTTGCCCGGATCTGCTGCAAGTTTGCCCGAACTTGCTGCGAATTTGTTCGAACTTACTGCGGATTCATTCGTCTGTCCTCCGTTTTCCCCCTTTGTCTCCTTTGTCTCTTTTCTCTCCTCTGTTTCCTCCTCGTTATCATTCGCTTCTTTCTCCTCCTTGATCATCCAGAAGTTTTCCAAAGGCAATTTGTATTTCCTCCGGCTGTCGATGATGATTTTGTGATACTGCTCTTGGATGGCTTGCGAGGTCAGCATCCCGTACTCCTTATATATATAGGTGTCGAACAGTCCGACGGACAGGCAGTCGTCGATGATGGCCTGCATCTCCTCCTCCTCGCAACAGGCTTCCTGAGCGATGTCGAACATTGTGTCCTTGTTCCAAAGGACATAATAGCCTTTTCTTTATAGATGAGGCAGAGCAGCGAAGTGAGTGCGGCAATCCCTGCCGCGTGGTGGCGGCAGGAGATGCGGCGTACTTTTCTGTCCTGCAGAAAATTGACATCTAGGGGGAAATAATCTAATCCGGGTTTGGAAATGCGTGCCATGATAAATTAAGTTTTAAAAAGTGATACATTGTGCGGTTTATCGGAACTCGTTGCGTACGTCGAAGCAGGGGCACATCTTGATAAACTGTTGGGCGAGATAATGCCGTCACCGTTGCGGTCGGGGCTGGTGTCCCGGTGGCCTATCACTTGTCTGATGTCGGGGTAAACGAGCCGCAGGTCTTCCACCAGGCGGATGAGCGCTTTGCGTTGGGCTTCCGTCCGGGTGTCGGCGGGACGGCCTTCCTTGTCCAGCCCGCCCACGTAGCAGATACCGATGGAACGCTGGTTCCAGCCCATACAATGCGCCCCGTCGAGGGAGACGTCCCGTCCCGGTTCGATGGTTCCGTCGAGCCGGATTACGAAATGATAGCCGATGGAACGGAAACCGCGCGCACGGTGCCAGCGGTCGATGTCGGCGGTGTGAAATCCTGTCCCGCACGGGTGGCGGAACAGTGGATGATAATGGTGTCTTTCATTACAGCGTCCTCCTTTCTTGTTGGTTGCGGCTTGTGTAGATGGCGAATCCGAAAGCGATGGCTTGTCTTCCGACAGTTGGCGGTAATATTGCCGGTTCACCGGATGCTGGACCGGGATGCAGGGGGGATTGTACAGGCGGGACAGGCCGATGATGGGACGACTGCGGAACAGCCTGAGCGGGAGACAACGGTAAGGGTTCTTTCATGATAAAAGCGTCTCCTCTGTGCTGGCGGACGCGTAAGTTGTGGAGGAGTAGTCGTTCCGGATAGCGCAACTGTAGTCTGAGCCAGTTTATGAATGCGGGATTCATGTGTTCTCCTTTGCTCATCGCCTGCATGGACGGGTAGGCGCGGAGTGTATTTCCACTTGCGTCCGTTACGGCGCAGGGAACACCCGAATACTTTGAACCCGTTTTTCCGGGAGGCCGCAATCCCATTCGGATGGCGTGCATTATGTTGTCATGTGCGTCACACCATTCGAGGTTGGCGACGTGGTTGTTGATCTTATTGCCATCGAGGTGGTTCACTTGGGGGAGACGCTTCGGGTTGGGAATGAACGCCTTAGCTACCAGACGATGCGTGTAGTATTTGGTGTAGATTCCTTTTTGCATGAGCTCTGTCTGCTCGTAGCCTTCTCCTGCGATCGTGGTGCAGAGAATCAGTTTCGATTTGCCTTTGAAACTCAATATCCGCCCGTGGTCTGAAACCATATAGTCGGAGTTTTCTTCAATAAATCTCCAATTTTCCATACTTGATATTGATAAATGTTAATAAAATTATACTCTGTTAAAAACGGTCTGTTCTTTTTGTCTCCGCGTGGAGAAACGGCGTTTCCTGCATTCCAAGAACGGCGTTTCCCGGTGTATAGAAACGGCGTGGACTGGATCTGTTAAACGGCGTTTCTTCCTCCTCCATGGGGTTCGAGCCTTTCGGCGCAATGGATAAGAAACTCCAGTTCTTCCCGGCAGCCTTGAATGGCTTCTTGCAGGGAGTCTACATTGTACTGCCTGCAAAGGATTTCCCATTCTTCTCGTTCCTGCCGGTTCATTCTGTTCTCGTCTTTCTTTTTCGGGTTCGTCCTCGGCGTCGATGTCCAGAAAGTTTTCCGCATGGAACGTGCGCCATCCTTTGCCTCGATGTCGTAGTAGACGACGAACGTGTTTTCCGGTCGTGGAATATAAGGTTGGTGGAAACTGTGTTCGTATCCGGTGAGTGTGCCGATGGCGTGGCGGACGCTGCCGTCTTGTCTGGTGTAGTGGAAGCGGACATTTCCGTGATGCATCTGCCGGATGAGGGCGCCTATCCGGTGGGCGGTGACGAGTGCGTCGTGCCGGTTCATACCATTGTTTTGCCGGATGGCGGCTGCCTGTTTCATGAGCCGCACCCGTTGAAAAGAATGCTCTTCTTTAATCTTGGTCATTGTTCTTCGGTTTATTTTGATTATGGGGCAAAAGTAGGGAATGGAAAGGGGAAAGATTGTCCGAGCTTGACACATAAATGAGGAATTAAAGAAGAATGTGTCAAGCGTGAACATGAATGTTAAGAGAAATAGCCGTTCTTTGTGGAAATTTTTAATTAATACAATAGGAAAATGGCAAAGAAATTGGTAAAAAAGAGGGTCGGAAGTGACAAGTAATAGTGATGCAATCTGTAAGGTAACCGGACTTCGGCATTGCGATGATAGCACAAAAAAGAGATTGTGGACTATTTGGTGAAAATAGATAAGCAGAATGATATACCGGAATGTTATATTGTAAATAATTCAAATAGTTCGACTTCTTCGGTGAGACGTGTGTTCAGTTGCGTCTGGGATGGCAGTACTTCAATACCCGATTTTACGACGTTATTTAATATTAGCGCGTGTGTCCTCAAAAGGCTAAAATCGTTGTAGCCCTTCCCGGATTACTGTGTGCGGTTGTATGCCTTTTACTGAAAGATTCGGCGAAAGTGAAGTGCCGGGTTATAAACCGGCACCATCTGGTAATGGATATCGAACTCTTTGAGGATAAAATTATATCTGTTGAAGATTGGGAGGAGATGAAGAAGGAAGAGGCGGGGAAAAGAATAAAACAGATAAGAATAAAACAGATAGGGAAAAAACAAATAAGAAAAAATTGGCTTTGAATACGTTGCAGTTCCTTACGTTTCAATACTGAAAGTTGTCCGTTGAGGTCGTTGGCACGACGGATTTCTTCTTCGAGGTCATTGTACTCGTTGTTTTCCATTTTCTTACGACACTGCTGAATCAGATAGGTGATATCTTCGGTCACATCGCTGAATTCGCCTTTTTGGATAGCATCCAATGGGTTGAAATTGTTGTCGATGTGTTCGAGGCAAGGTTCACAGAGGCGGGAAATACTGTAGACCAATTCGCTGGCGAAGTCGTTGCCTTGATAGTAATAAAGTCCTTTTTCGAGCACGGTGTTGTTGTCGAGACGGCACATAGCGACGGTTCCGGTACGCTTCATCTGCTTGACGAGCTGCTTCTCGAATTTGGTGGAGCCCATCGCGCGACGCAATCCCCGCAGATTTTCATGAAGGAATGAAGTGACAGTCAGTTCGAAATTCGTTTCGGCGTACTCCAGCACTTTGGCGAGTTCTTCGCGGGTATGTTTACGCATCAGTTGCAGCGCTTCTTCGCTGTCGGCGGTCTGCATCAGTTGTTTCAGGGTTTCGTTGCCTTGCTCTTTCGCTTTGCGTTTCTTGTACATCACCTGACTACGGATCAAGATGAATACAGCTATACCGATGAGGACGATGATGGAAATGTTTCCTCCGTAGTGAAGTACGAGGGCGACGAAGAAGCAGAAGGTAAATGCCGCTCCGGCGGTGATGAACCAGCCGCCGATAACGCTCAGTACGCCTGTGATACGGAACACGGCGGAGTCGCGTCCCCAGGCACGGTCGGCCAGGGAAGTACCCATGGCCACCATGAAAGTAACGTAAGTGGTGGAGAGCGGGAGTTTCAGTGAAGTACCCAGGGCAATGAGCAGGCCGGCCAGTACCAGGTTGACAGAAGCGCGGACAAGGTCGAAAGCGGCTCCGTCGGCTATGATGGCTTCGTCTTTGCGGAAGCGGGAGTCAAACCATTTTTTGCTGCCGTCCGGCATTATTCGGGAGATTCCGTTGGCAAGTGTCATACTGATGCGGACTACTGTGCGGGCGATCGGGGTGCTTCCGAATGCTTCTTCTCCTTCATCTTGACGGGAAAGGTCGACAGATGTTTTTATTACGGCGTGTGCTTTTTAGAGGTGCAAAGGGCGTAGACCATGACGGCTCCGGCTCCGATAAGAAAATACCACGGGTTTTAGCGGGGCCCAGCAAAGAGGTCATCAGGAAGCCGTTCGGATTTCCTGCTCCATTGGCGGTATAGTCCAAAAAGAGGAGAAACCTGCGAGGGGAACACCGATAAAGTTGACAAGGTCGTTACCGGCAAAAAAAGCAAGGGCAAGGGCGAAGGTTCCCATCAGTACGACGACTTTGAAAACATTGATTTTCATCCAGTGAAGGATTTGCATCAGTACGGTGGAGAATACAAAGAAAACGGTGATTAGCATCAGTGTGTTGTCCTGTATCCAGTGCTTGTTTTCGGGGGTCATGAAAGAGCTGTCCTTCAACCCTTTTATCAGCATGAAATAGATGATGGAGTGGCGGCGATGCCTCCGAAGAGGGCTATGCTGTACTTCATCTTTTTAGTGTAATTGAAGGTGAATATCACACGGGCAATCCACTGCACAAGCATTCCGAAGAAGAAGGCGATGGCTACGGATACGAAGATTGCCATGATGACGGAGAGGGCTTTGTCGGTGTTGATGAGGTCTCCCAGCGCGAGGGTGTCGCTGTTGTGCACTTTGATGAGCGCGAGGGCGAAGGTTCCTCCAAGTAGCTCGAAGACTAGTGAAACGGTGGTGGAGGTGGGCATGCCCATTGTGTTGAATACGTCGAGAAGCACAACGTCCGTCAGCATTACGGCTAGTAGGATGCACATGATTTCGGCAAAGTAGAAATGCTGGGGCTGATAGATACCGTGACGAGCGATGTCCATCATGCCGTTGGACAGGGAAGCGCCGATGAAAATGCCGATCCCGGCTATGAAAAGGATGGTCTTGAACGATGCGGCCTTTGGCGCCTACCGCCGAATTCAAAAAGTTGACTGCATCGTTACTGACTCCGACTATCAGATCGAAAACAGCTAGTACAAAGAGGAAGATGATAATGCATAAATAAATAGTCTCCATAATAAATATATGTGTATGTTGTTTCCGGCTGCAAAGGACGGGATTTGACGTTGCAGGGAGGTGTCATATATGTTACATTTATATTACAATCGTCTTTCTTTTGTCTTGAAACAAAAGAAAGAAGCAAAGAAAAATTCAAGGCTGACTTTTTTCTCCTACTCGCTCCCTGCACTGCGCTAAAGGGCAGAAACTCGCTACGCTCAAACAGTCTGCCCTTTTTGACGCTCCGCTACGGGAGCTCGCTTGACGGAGAAAAAAGTAGGCCGGAGAGGCGTGCGGGGGGCTGCAGGTTGCCGGGCTTGGGGCACGGGTATGGGATTCTTATGTTAGTTAGTTAGTCAGTTAGTTGGTTGGGGTGTTAGTTATTTGTTTTGTTTAGCCAGTCATAGAAGGTGTATTGGGCTCGTACAGCGGGAGTGCCGGGCGTTCTTTTTTTGAAGATGTTTCGCAGGTTGTTGTCTACCCAGCAGGCTTTTTGGTTGTCGGAGAGCTGGATGTTGAGCATTTCGATGAGGCCGTCACGCAGGTCGGGGGAAAGAATGGGGGTGACGGCTTCGATGCGGCGGTAGAGGTTGCGGCGCATCCAGTCGGGTGAGCCCATGAAGACTTTGGGATTGCCGTCGTTACCGAAGTACCAGATACGGGCGTGTTCGAGGAAACTGTCTACAATACGGGTGACACGGATGTTACGACTGTATGACTGTCCGGGGATGAGGCAACAGATTCCACGAACGATGAGGTCGATTTGCACGCCGTGTTCGGATGCTTCGTAGAGGCGGTCGATCATGGTGGGGTCTTGAAGGGCGTTCATTTTGAGGATGATACGTCCTTGCTTGCCTTGATCGGCGAGGGCTATTTCACGGTCGATGAGGCGGTTCAACTCTGGGATGAGGTTGAAACGGGCGACAAGAAGGGTGGTGAACTTCGGATCTTCTTTGCCTTGCAGGGTGCGGAAGAGGTTGTAAAGGTCGTCCACTATTTTCGTGCGGCAGGTGAAAAGGCCACAGTCGGCGTAGAGGGTGGCGGTCTTTTCATTAAAGTTGCCGGTGCTGATGTAGGCGTAGCTGGGGATTTTCTCACCGTTCAGTCCACGACGGCGGATAAGGGCTACCTTGGCGTGCACCTTCAGACCGGGAATGCTGTATATGATTTTTATACCGGCGGCTTGCATCATTTCGGCAGTGGCCAGGTTGTTTTCTTCGTCGAAGCGGGCTTTCAGTTCTACAAAAACGGTAACCTTTTTGCCATTCTGTGCGGCGGCTATCAGAGTGTTGATGACGGCGGAGTTCTCGGCAACCCGGTATTGTGTCACCATGATTTCACGGGTTTCCGGATTGTGCACGGCTTCGTAAAGGAAGTGGATGAAGTGCTCGAAGGAGTGATAGGGGTAATATAATAACAGGTCCTTCTTGGCGACGTGGTTGAAGATGGATTCTTTTTCGTCAAGGATAGTCAGCTTCATTGGCTTCGGTTTTTCGAGGCTGTGAAGAGATTTGTTCGGGTTGGGCAGATGGCGCAGGTCTTCCAGGTTCAGGTGCTTGTCGCCGGGGACGAGTTCGTCACGGTGGATGCGGAAGGCGTCTACCAGAAAGTCCAGAAAGTCATGAGGCATACCACGGTCGTAGACGAAGCGGCAGACGTCTCCTATTTTACGCTTCTTTACTTTCTTCTTGAGCTGGGCCACAAGGTCGGCACTGCTGGCGGTGTCGTCTATTAGAATGTCGGCGTCACGGGATATTTTGATGCAGTAGCTCGAATCAACGTCGTAACCGGGGAAAATCAGGTTGAGGTTTGCCTTGATTATATCTTCGGTAAACATCAGGTAATGATTTTTCTCGCGGGATGGAAGTTCGATGAAGCGGGGTACTTTGGCGTAGGGCTGCTTCATTACAAAGTAAAGGGGCTGCCGATATTCTGTTACATTTGTATCTGCTCCATCACTTTCTCTTCGAGTTATGCGTTCTTCTGTATATTTTTCTTTGTTAATAGATTCTTCTGTTTTTTCTTTATCTTCTTTCCTTTCGTCTTTTTGCTTCTTTCTTCGGATAGACTCGTATGGCCAGGTAGAGGCGGTTATCCCGCAAGAAAGAGACGATTTATCTTTCGATACGGGCACGGGTTGCAGGTAGGGGAAGATTTCTTCCCGGAAAAAGTCCTTGATAAACTGCTGGTGAAACGGTTCCACATGTCTGTCCTGGTAGAAGATGATGTGGATTCTTGCGCAGGGCAGGTAGTAGTTTCTCTTCGTAAATGCGTACACGGTCGTCCAGCTGGCGGTTTACTTCGTGGTTGATTTCTTCCACGAGTTCGCGGGCGGATTGTACGGTTTCTTCATCGCTCTCCGTTGCGCCGGATGCAACAGCCTTATGGTCGGCTACCCGGATTTTGTAGAACTCTTCGAGGTTGGAAGAGTAGATAGAGATGAAGTTGATACGTTCGTAGAGCGGTAGACGCTCGTCCAGAGCCTCCAGCAACACGCGATAGTTAAACGAGAGCCAGCTGATATCACGTTTGAAATAATTATATTTGCTTTCCATGTGCTTTAAGATTTTCCCAAATATAGTATCTTTGCAGGACTAAACAAAGAAAATTATGACAAGAATTGGATTATTGTCCGATACTCACGCTTACTGGGACGAGAAATATCTGGAATATTTTGAACCATGTGACGAAATTTGGCATGCCGGAGACATCGGTTCGCCGGAGGTAGCGGAAAGGCTAGCCGCCTTCCGTCCTTTCCGGGCAGTCTACGGAAATATTGACGGGCAGGCTATCAGGAAGCTGTATCCGCAGGTGAACCGTTTTACGGTGGATGGTGCAGAAGTACTGATTAAACATATCGGCGGTTATCCGGGGAAATACGACCCTTCCATCATCGGCAGTTTGATGGCCCGTCCGCCGAAACTTTTTTCATCAGCGGACACTCCCATATATTAAAGGTGAAATACGACAAAACGTTGGACATGCTGCACATCAATCCCGGAGCCGCAGGGATGTCCGGTTTCCACAAGGTGCGAACTTTGGTACGTTTTGTTATCAATAGGGGGCCTTTCAGGACTTGGAAGTCATCGAGTTGGCGGACAAGTTGTAATACTGTGCCAATATGATAATGTGATAATGTGCCAATTTGCTGAGTTATCACTTAATTGACACATTACCATATTGAAATATTAGCAAATTATTTTTGTCCTTTCAGATTTCTTTCCGACCTTTGCACACAGTAAATGAATAACTCAGACGACAATGAAAGGAATTATTCTGGCCGGTGGAAGCGCCACTCGTCTTTATCCGCTTTCCAAAGCGATTTCCAAACAAATCATGCCTGTATACGACAAGCCGATGATTTATTATCCGTTGTCAACACTTATGTTGGCAGGAATACGCGAAGTGTTGATTATTTCGACTCCACGCGATTTGCCGATGTTCCGCGACTTGTTGGGAACGGGTGAGGAACTGGGTATGTCTTTCTCCTATAAAATTCAGGAACAACCTAACGGACTGGCACAGGCTTTCGTGTTGGGAGCCGATTTCCTGAATGGAGAACCGGGCTGCCTGATTCTTGGAGATAATATGTTTTACGGGCAAGGTTTCTCCGCCATGCTTCGCCGGGCTGCCAATACAGAAAAGGGCGCCTGTATCTTCGGTTACTACGTGAAAGACCCACGCGCTTATGGTGTAGTGGAATTTGACGAACAGGGAAAAGTGATTTCACTGGAAGAAAAGCCGGAAGTGCCGAAAAGCAATTATGCCGTTCCGGGACTTTATTTCTGCGATGCCAGTGTGACAGAAAAAGCAGCGGCTCTTCGTCCTTCAGCACGTGGAGAATATGAAATAACCGACCTCAACCGTCTTTATCTGGAAGAAGGAACGCTGAAAGTGGAACTCTTCGGACGCGGATTTGCATGGCTCGACACGGGTAACTGCGACAGTCTGCTGGAAGCTTCCAACTTCGTGGCCACTATTCAGAACCGCCAAGGTTTTTACGTCAGCTGCATTGAAGAAATCGCCTGGCGTCAGGGATGGATTCCGACGGAGCAGTTGCTTCTACTGGGTCAACAGCTCGAAAAAAACCGAGTATGGGAAGTACCTTATCGAATTGGCTAAACAATCCTAAAATCAACATAAAGAATAAAATATGAAAACTTATCTAGTGACCGGTGCCGCAGGATTTATCGGGGCAAATTACATCAAGTACATCTTAGCGAAGCATAGCGATATAAAAGTCGTGATATTGGATGCATTGACGTATGCAGGTAACTTAGGGACAATTGCGAAAGACATCGACAACGAACGTTGTGTCTTTATCAAAGGAGACATTTGCAACCGCGATGTGGTAGACGGTCTTTTGCTGAGTATCGTTTTGATTATGTAGTGAATTTCGCCGCCGAGAGCCACGTGGACCGCAGCATTGAAAATCCGCAGCTGTTTCTGATAACCAACATTCTCGGAACACAGAACTTACTGGATTGTGCACGCCGTGCATGGGTGATGGGCAAGGACGAACAAGGATATCCGACTTGGAGAAAAGGTGTACGCTATCATCAAGTATCTACCGATGAGGTGTATGGTTCATTGGGAGCCGAAGGATATTTCACAGAAACAACTCCGCTTTGCCCTCACAGCCCGTACAGTGCTTCTAAGACAAGTGCAGACATGGTGGTAATGGCTTACCACGACACTTATAAAATGCCGGTGACGATTACCCGTTGCTCCAACAACTATGGTCCGTACCACTTCCCGGAAAAACTGATTCCGTTGATTATCAAGAATATCCTCGAAGGAAAACATCTTCCTGTTTACGGTGACGGTAGTAATGTGCGCGACTGGCTTTATGTGGAAGACCACTGTAAAGCTATCGACCTTGTTGTGCGTGAAGGTCAAGACGGCGAGGTGTACAACGTGGGTGGGCATAACGAGAAGACAAACCTCGAAATCGTGAAACTGACAATTTCGACTATCCACCGTCTGATGGCAGAAAATCCCGAATATCGTCAGGTTCTCAAAAAGAAAGTGAAAGACGAAAACGGCGATATTTCAATCGACTGGATCAACGAAGATCTGATTACTTTCGTCAAAGATCGTCTGGGACACGACCAACGTTATGCTATCGACCCAACCAAGATAACAAATGCCTTGGGCTGGTATCCCGAAACGAAATTTGAAGTGGGTATCGTGAAAACCATCGAGTGGTATCTGAACAACCAAGCTTGGGTGGAAGAAGTTACCAGCGGAGATTATCAGGGATATTACGAAAAGATGTACGGGAAAAATTAAAATTAAAAATTGAGAATTGAAAAATAATACTATTGCACAGCATTATAAGCGCAGCCATTTCTCAATTTTTAATTCTCAATTCTCAATTTATCAACATTCCTATTGCAATAAGAACACCCATAAACAGCATATTACGTGAGGTCTCGCCTAGTATGCTGTTTAATTTTTTACCGCTGTATATTTTCACCATCCGTTTCCAGGTAAGGAAATGAGGGATCAGATAAAGTTGTGGAAGAAAAGCGGCGTAGAAATGACCTTCACGGAGGAAACACAGGCAGAGAAGAGAAGCAGTAATCCCCAACATCAGATAAAAATAGCGACCGAATTTCTCGCCGAAACGAACGATCACTGTCCTTTTTCCACTGCGTGCATCCGCTTCACGGTCTCGGTAATTGTTGACTACCAGCAAGGTATCAATCAGCAGTCCGCAGATTAAAGAGGCAATAGTGACATCCGATGTCCAAGTTAGCGCCTGTACGTAATATGTTCCGCCTACGGGTACAAAGCCGAAGAAGACAATCACCAATACATCGCCCCAACCGTTGTAAGAAAGAGGATAAGGACCGGTGGTATAAAGAAAGGCAAATAACACACAAAGCACTCCTACGATCATCAATTCCCACCCGGCAAAAAAGAGTAACGTACAGCCGATAAGGCAGGCAAGAGCAACCGTAATAATAATCCCGGTTTTCATTGCCTGCGGTGAGATCCATCCTTGTGCGCAAGCACGTTCGGGAGCCTAACCGGTCTTCCCGGTCTGTTCCTTTGAGGAAGTCGAAAAGATCGTTGATGAAATTCGCGGCAATTTGCATCAGACCGGCAAACAGGCAGCAGACAAGGGCAGGCAACCAATGGAAACGTCCGTCCATTGCAGCAAGAGCAGTACCGATCATAACCGGGGTTATGGCCCCTGTCAGCGTTTTGGGACGTGCAGCTAATATCCATGCTTGTAGCGAGTTACGCTTTACTTCTTCCATACTTTAATATATTATAAAGAGTTTTGACGGACAAAGATACATGATTTTTCGTATCTTTGCACCCCGAAAAACTTCAAACTAAGAGAAGATGAAGAAAATAAAAACAATCTACCCTGTTATCCTGTTGACATTACTTTTTTGTTGGTTTCCTGTAAGTCGAAAAAAAGAATATGGTGGCTACCTTGCCACGCCCTGTTTTAAATTCAGATTCTATTTATCCGGATACGGCTAATGCCATAGCCGGGGTATTCTCCCCGACCACTCACAACTCAAAGAGCTGAATATTTCTAAAAACAAAAAGCAGAATACCAAAGAAAAAGACTTCTACCGATACACACGAATCGTCAGACCTGGTACTGCGGGGAACAAAAATCACTTCTTCCAACGTAGATGTATCTTCTGTCTATACCGGAGTGGACCGTGTAGTAAAATATGACTTTACACACCGTGATGTTCCCGAAGCCTTTGAAGGTTTCCGTATCGCTTTCATTTCCGACTTACACTACAAAAGTCTGCTGAAAAAAAAGGTCTGAACGACCTTGTCCGCCTGTTGATTGCTCAAAAGGCTGATATTCTTCTGATGGGTGGTGACTATCAGGAAGGTTGTGAGTATGTAGATCCTTTGTTTTCCGCACTGGCACGCGTAAAAACACCGATGGGCACTTATGGAGTAATGGGCAATAACGACTACGAACGTTGCCACGACGATATTGTGAATACAATGAAACACTACGGCATGCGTCCGTTAGAACATGAAGTAGATACGCTTCGTAAAGACGGGCAGCAAATCATTATCGCCGGAGTGCGCAATCCTTTTGATCTGGGGCGCAACGGAGTATCGCCAACTCTGGCACTCTCTCCCAAAGATTTTGTCATCTTACTGGTTCATACTCCGGATTACATCGAAGATGTTTCAGTAGCTAACACCGACCTTGCCCTGGCAGGACACACCCACGGCGGACAAGTCCGTGTATTCGGAGTTGCCCCGGCACTTAACTCACACTATGGCAATCGTTTCATCACGGGACTGGCATATAATTCTGCAAAAATACCTTTGATTATAACAAACGGAATAGGAACCTCCAAATTACCGATTCGCGTCGGCGCTCCGGCAGAAATCATCGTTATTACTCTTCATCGATTGACAGAGTAAACTGATAGTCTCCCAGACCTTTGGATGCACAAAGTATCGAACATCTTTCCCTGCATCCAGTGCTTCTCGAATAAAAGTAGAACTGATTTCAAATACAGGGGAATGAACGAGACGCACCGTTTCCGGCAATTCCTCTTCTTTGACGGGAAAACCGGGACGGGGGTAAATAAGAATCTGATTCTCTTTTATGATACGTTCGGACTGATACCAATATCCAAAACGTTCCCAATTATCGGAACCGATAATGAAATAAAACTCGCGGTCGGGAAATGTCTCGCGCAGTTTCTCCAACGTATATACGCTATATGAGGGACGAGGCAAATGAAACTCAAAATCTGAAGCCTGAAAACGAGGATAGCCACTGATGCTCAACTTTACCAGTTCGAGACGTAATTCATCATTCCATAACTTCTCCTGTGCTTTCAAAGGGTTCTGCGGACTCACCATAAACCAGATCTCATCCAACCCTTCACACTCGCAAAGATAATTGGCTAAAGCAAGATGCCCGATGTGAATCGGATTGAATGATCCGCTGAAGATTCCGGTTTTCTGTTTTTTTCATTTGTATCATCCCGCCCTAGTAGTTCTCCTACAAATTCAGAAACTCTTTGATTACTTTCAAAGCTTCCGCTTTAGCAGCCTCCAAATCGTCATTGACAATCACACAATCGAATTGCGGAGCAAAACCCAATTCATATTCCGCTTTAGCGATGCGACTTTCAATCACTTCCGGCGCATCCGTTCCGCGTCCTTCCAACCGACAGCGTAATTCTTCCACCGAAGGCGGCTGGATAAACACCGACAACGCACGATCACCATAAAACTTCTTGATATTGCATCCGCCAACCACATCTACGTCAAACACCACATTCTGACCCGCTTCCAATTGCCTTTTCTACCTGCGCTTTCAGCGTTCCGTAATAACGGTCCTTATACACCTCCTCATACTCCAGAAATTCGTTGTTCTCAATGCGTTGGCGAAATTCTTCCGGCGTAAGGAAGAAATATTCGACCCCGTGTTTCTCCGTCCCGCGCGGTGGGCGGCTGGTTGCAGAAATGGAGAACGCGAGATTTAAGTTCTGCGTCAGCAGATAGTTGATAATAGTCGATTTGCCCGAACCGGACGGGGCAGAAAAAATAATTAGCTTACCGGTCATAAGTTTAATGAAGAATTAAGAATTAAAAATGAAGATACTGTTTTACATCACGTTCAGCACCTGTTCTTTAATCTGTTCCAGTTCATCCTTCATCTGCACTACAATCTTCTGCATTTCAGCATGATTGGACTTGCTTCCCAACGTATTGATTTCACGTCCCATTTCCTGGGCGATGAAACCCAGCTTTTTACCTTGTCCGCTGCCACCTTCAAGCGTACTGATGAAATATTTCAGATGGTTGCTAAGGCGTTGTTTTTCTTCGTTGACATCCAGCTTTTCGATGTAGTAAATCAACTCCTGTTCCAGGCGGTTCTTGTCATAGTCTACGCTTAACGTCTTTTCGAGAGCATCAGTGATGCGTTCCTTCACTTTCTCTACACGTTCTTTCTCGTAAGGAGCAATCTGTTCGAGCAAGCTGTTGATGTTGGCAATCTTCTCACGGAACTTCTTCTCCAATGAAGCCCCCTCCTGTTTGCGGAAATCTACCAAATGACTGATGGAGCTTTTTGCCTTGTCCGTTGCCGCTTTCCAGCGTACTGATAAAATATTTCAGATGGTTGCTGAGGCGTTGTTTCTCCTCGTTGACATCCAGCTTTTCGATGTAGGATCAGCTCTTGTTCCAGTCGGTTTTGTCATAGTCCGTGTTCAGCGTCTTTTCGAGCGCGTCGGTGATACGTTCGACTTTCTCCACCCGTTCTTTTTTCGTAAGGAGTTATCTTTTCGAGCAATAGTGCGATGTTAATCTTTTCGCGGAACTTCTTTTTCCAGTGCGGCGCCTTCCTGTTTGCGGAAGTCTACCAGATGCGAGAACGGTGGCACGTACCATTTCCCATTCTTCTTCCGTCAACTCTTGATTTCAGTCTTAGACATAACGTCCGGCATACGGAGCACCAGTCGGTGGGGACGGGGATGCCGAGATTTTCCGAGATCGCCTGAATCTGTTTTAGTAGCCTTCCACCAACACTTGGTTGATAGGAGTAGCGCTTTCCGCCCCCTCTTTCTTCTCGATCCACAGGCTGAAATCCACCTTGCCGCGTTCCAGCACTTTAGAAATTCTCATTACGGATTTCAATCTCTTTTTCACGATACGCCGGAGCGATGCGAGTGGACAAATCCATAGCCTTGCTGTTGAGCGACTTAATTTCTACGTTTATTTTTTATCTGGGAGTTCGGCCGTAGCTTTGCCGTATCCTGTCATAGACTGTATCATATACTTAAAGTTTTGTGCAAAAGTACACGAATATTTTAAGAATTGGAAATAATCATGTAAATTTGCGACAATTTAATAAGCTGATTTTTATGTCGTGTATACTGAATATTGAAACCTCTACCACTGTTTGCTCGGTAGCGGCAAGTCAAGACGGACAGACGATTTTTGTGGAAGAAGACCTGAAGGGCCCTTCACACGCCGTTTCTTTGGGAGTTTTTGTCGATGAGGCATTGTCATTTATCGACAGTCATGCTATCCCGTTGGATGCCGTTGCAGTGAGCTGCGGTCCGGGTTCGTACACCGGGCTCCGAATCGGGGTTTCTATGGCGAAAAGGCGTTTGTTACGGGCGCAATGTACCCTTAATCGGTCTCCCTACGCTGGAAGTATTGAGTGTGCCCGTGCTGTTGTATCACGACTTGCCCGAAAATGCTTTGCTTTGTCCGATGATCGACGCCCGACGCATGGAAGTATATGCAGCCGTTTATGACCGTGTCTAAGATGTGAAACGTGCCGTTGCAGCCGATATAGTGGACGAAAATTCCTATCTGGAGTTCCTGAACGAACGCCCGGTTTATTTCTTTGGTAACGGGGCTGACAAATGCCGTGGACAGATAACGCATCCGAACGCACATTTTATCGACAACATCCATCCGTTGGCGAAAATGATGTTCCCACTGGCAGAAAAAGCAGTTGCCAGAGAAGACTATAAAGATGTGGCTTACTTCGAACCTTTCTACCTGAAAGAATTCGTTGCCTCCATGCCGTGATGAAAAAACTTCTTTAATTTTTTAATTTTTAATTCTCAATTTTAATTTAACTTTTTTTAAATGCAATACAATACTCAACAGAAAAGAATGCCGCTTCCCGAATACGGGCGCAGCATACAGAATATGGTTGATTATGCGTTGACTATACAAGACCGTGCGGAACGTCAGCGTTGTGCCAACACGATTATAAATATCATGGGCAATATGTTCCCCCATTTGCGTGACGTGCCCGATTTCAAGCATAAGCTTTGGGATCACCTGGCCATCATGTCCGGTTTTGAGCTGGATATTGACTACCCTTACGAAATCATCCGCAAAGACAACCTGGTGACCCGCCCGGACCATATCCCCTACTCCACTGCCCGTATGCGTTACCGTCATTACGGTCACACTTTGGAGATACTGATCAAGAAAGCCATCGAATTTCCCGAAGGAAATGAAAAGAGGAACTTGATAGCCTTGATCTGCAACCACATGAAGAAGGATTACATGGCATGGAACAAAGATACGGTGGACGACAAAAAAATTGCGGAAGACCTCTACGAGCTTTCCGGCGGCAAACTACAGCTGACAGATGACATCATCCGACTGATGGCAGAACGCCTGAACCAGAACTACCGTCCGAAGACGAACTATACCAACAATCGTCAGAACAATAAGAGAAGATATTAAGATAAGTATTAGGTATTAAGTATTAATCGAGGTTGCTTATTGGCGTTTGAGACTTGATACTTAATACTTGATACTTAAAATTGATAATTGGTGTTTAATACTTAATACTTAATACTTAAAATAAATGGCTTCATTTGTAATTGAAGGAGGACACCGGCTTAGCGGGGAGATTCATCCGCAAGGGGCCAAAAACGAAGTTTTGCAGATTATCTGCGCTACGTTGCTGACTGAAGAGGAAGTAACGGTGAACAATATACCTGACATTTTGGATGTCAACAACCTGATTCAGCTCTTGTGTGAGATGGGAGTGACGGTTGCAAAGAAAGGCATTGATACTTATAGTTTTAAAGCAGAAAATGTAGACCTGGCTTATCTGGAAAGCGATGAATTCCTGAAGAAATGTTCCAGTCTGCGAGGCTCTGTGATGCTTATAGGTCCCATGGTGGCACGTTTCGGGAAAGCGCTGATCTCGAAGCCGGGAGGAGATAAGATTGGTCGCCGCCGTTTGGACACTCACTTTGTAGGTATTCAGAATTTAGGGGCGGACTTCCGCTACGACGAAGGGCGGGGTATCTACGAAATAACGGCCGACAGACTTCAGGGAAGCTATATGTTGCTGGACGAGGCTTCCGTCACCGGAACAGCCAACATCGTGATGGCTGCCGTACTTGCCAAAGGCACGACCACCATTTACAATGCAGCCTGCGAGCCCTACGTTCAGCAACTTTGCCGCTTTCAACCGGATGGGAGCGAAGATTAGCGGCATCGCGTCCAATCTGCTTACCATCGACGGGGTGGAGCAACTGCACGGCACAGAGCATACCGTCTTGCCGGACATGATTGAGGTCGGGAGCTTCATCGGCATGGCTGCCATGACCCAGAGCGAACTGACCATTAAAAACGTTTCCTACGAGAACCTCGGAATCATCCCCGAAAGTTTCCGCCGGTTGGGCATCAAACTGGAGCAGAGGGGAGACGATATCTACGTCCCCGCACAGGAAACATACGAAATAGAATCATTCATCGACGGCTCCATCATGACCATTGCCGACGCCCCCTGGCCGGGACTGACACCCGACTTGCTGAGCGTGATGCTTGTAGTGGCCACCCAAGCCAAAGGAAGCGTACTGATCCATCAGAAGATGTTCGAAAGCCGCCTGTTCTTTGTAGACAAGCTCATCGACATGGGGGCTCAGATCATCCTTTGCGACCCTCACCGTGCCGTAGTAATCGGACATAACCACGGCTTCAAGCTGCGCGGCGCCCGACTGATTTCGCCCGATATCCGTGCGGGGATCGCCCTGCTCATCGCCGCCATGAGTGCCGAAGGAACCAGCACGATCAGCAATATCGAACAGATAGACCGTGGCTACCAGAACATCGAAGGACGTCTGAATGCCATCGGAGCCAGAATCACCCGGATATGATAAAGAAAGAAGAAGTATATAAGATAGGATTGTTCAATAAGCCGCACGGAATTCACGGTGAGTTGCAGTTTACCTTCACGGACGACATTTTCGACCGTGTCGACTGTGATTATCTGATCTGTTTGCTCGACGGTATCTTCGTACCGTTTTTCATCGAAGAATACCGTTTTCGTTCCGACTCCACCGCTTTGGTGAAGCTGGAGGGGGTCGATACCGCCGAACGTGCCCGAATGTTCACCAACATTGAAGTCTACTTCCCGGTGAAGCACGCGGAAGAGGCGGAAGACGGCGAACTGTCGTGGAACTTTTCGTCGGTTTCCGCATGGAAGACATCCATCACGGACTTCTGGGAGAAGTAATAGACGTAGATACCACTACGGTAAACACCCTTTTCGTGGTTGAAGGAGCGGAAGAAGAGGAACTGCTGGTTCCCGCCCAAGAGGAATTTATCGTAGGCATAGACCAGAGACGGAAACTCATCACCGTAGAGCTTCCCGAAGGGTTGCTCAATCTGGAGGAATTGGAAGATGACCGGTGAGAACGAATCAAACGATGAGCCGCTCATCCACTGAAAATAGTAAATAGTAAATCGTAAAAACAGTAAATACCCGAGATGCCAAAAGAAGACGAAGCAAAGCATTTTGGAACAATTTCAAGTTCAAGTATAAACTGACGATCGTTAATGAAAATACACTTGAAGAGATTGTCGGGCTTCGTGTGTCCAAACTCAATGGCCTTTCCGTATTACTTTGCGTGCTGGCGGTGCTTTTTCCTGATTGCCGCCTGCATCATTGCTTTCACCCCTTTGCGCAATTACCTGCCGGGTTATATGAATAGTGAAATTCGTGCGCAAATCGTGGACAATGCCCTGCGTGTAGACTCTTTACAACAAGTGCTCAACAAGCAGAATCTTTACATTATGAACATTCAGGATATCTTCAGTGGAAAAGTACCCATCGACAGCGTGCAGACACTCGATTCACTGACCACTGCCCGCGAAGACACACTGATGGAACGTACCAAACGGGAAGAAGAATTCCGCCGTCAGTATGAAGAGAATGAAAAATATAACCTGACCTCCATCACTTCCCAACCGGACGTGACCGGACTCATTTTATACCGTCCGACACGAGGTATGGTGTCCGACCACTTCAATGCCGAGAAGAAACATTACGGCACCGACATCGCCGCCAACCCCAACGAAAGTGTGTTGGCAACCATGGACGGCACGGTCTTTCTGAGCACCTACACCGCCGAAACCGGTTACGTGATAGGCGTACAACATAAGTCAGGATTTAATTTCAATCTATAAACACTGCGGCTCGCTGCTGAAAAAAGAAGGCGACCGCGTGAAAGGAGGCGAAGCCATCGCACTGGTGGGAAACAGCGGCACACTTAGTACAGGGCCGCACCTCCATTTCGAACTTTGGTATAAAGGTCATCCGGTAAATCCCGAAAAATACATCGTATTTTAAGTGATAATAGAAAAATGAATATAGAGACTAACAAAAAGAAAAAACAAATAGCTATCCTAGGTTCAACAGGCTCCATCGGGACACAGGCTCTGCAAGTCATCGAAGAACACCCCGACCTCTACGAAGCCTATGCCCTGACGGCCAACAACCGGGTAGAACTGCTGATTGCACAAGCACGCAAGTTCCAGCCGGAAGTGGTGGTGATAGCCAATGAAGAAAAGTACGCCCAACTGAAGGAAGCGCTGAGCGACCTTCCGATCAAAGTGTACGCAGGCACAGACGCTATCTGTCAGATTGTGGAAGCAGGCCCCATCGACATGGTGCTGACAGCCATGGTCGGTTATGCCGGACTAAAACCAACCATCAACGCTATCCGCGCCAAGAAAGCGATTGCGTTGGCCAATAAAGAAACATTGGTAGTAGCGGGTGAACTGATTAATCAGTTGGCACAACAATATCGCACTCCGATTCTGCCGGTAGACTCCGAACATTCTGCCGTGTTCCAGTGTTTAGCCGGAGAAATGGGTAACCCGATCGAAAGTGATATTGACAGCCTCCGGAGGTCCGTTCCGTACTTGCACGTTGGAACAGCTGAAATCCGTCACAAAGACGCAAGCCTTGAAACATCCCAACTGGGAGATGGGAGCAAAAATTACCATCGACTCCGCTTCTATGATGAATAAAGGTTTTGAAGTTATCGAAGCCAAATGGTTGTTCGGTGTTCAGCCCAGCCAGATCGAAGTGGTGGTACATCCGCAATCAGTCATCCACTCTATGGTGCAGTTTGAAGACGGGGCGGTGAAGGCGCAGCTCGGTATGCCTGATATGCGCCTGCCTATCCAGTATGCCTTCTCCTATCCCGACCGTATCAGTTCTTCTTTCGACAGGCTCGACTTCACCCAATGCACGAACCTGACGTTCGAGCAGCCGGATACGAAGCGTTTTCGCAACCTGCCCTCGCCTACGAAGCGATGTATCGCGGAGGGAATATGCCCTGTATCGTCAATGCGGCCAATGAAGTAGTGGTAGCCTCTTTCCTGCAAGACGGCATCAGCTTCCTCGGTATGAGCGATGTAATCGAAAAGACAATGGAACGGGCTACCTTCATCGCCAATCCGACATACGATGATTATGTAGCTACGGATGCGGAAGCAAGGAAAATAGCAGCCAGTCTGATATAATCCGCTTCATCCCATTGATGAACAAAGAAAAATAAAGAAATTGATTAGTATTAATATAAATTGAAAATAGCCTTTATATCCTCTCTTCGGTAGAGAATTCGTTGAAGGCTTTAAACTGTAAATAGACTATATGGAAACATTTTTAATTCGTGCCCTGCAACTGATAATGAGCTTATCCTTGCTCGTTATTATTCATGAAGGCGGGCATTTCCTTTTTGCCCGGTTGTTCAAGGTGCGTGTAGAAAAATTCTGCCTGTTCTTTGACCCGTGGTTTACCTTGTTCAAGTTCAAACCCAAGAGAAGTGATACGGAGTATGCCGTAGGCTGGCTGCCGTTGGGCGGTTATGTGAAGATTGCCGGTATGATTGACGAGTCGATGGATACCGAGCAGATGAAACAGCCCGAGCAACCGTGGGAGTTTCGCTCCAAACCGGCATGGCAACGTCTGCTGATTATGGTGGGTGGCGTACTGTTCAACTTCCTGTTGGCGCTGTTTATCTACTCGATGATTCTTTTTGCTTGGGGCGACCAGTATATAAAGGTCCAAGAAGCTCCCCTTGGTATGGACTTCAACGAGACTGCCAAAGCGGTCGGTTTCAGGACGGTGATATCCTCCTTTCTGCCGACGGTGTTCCTTTCGAACGTTATGACGGCGACATGTTGAGCCAGATTGCCGATGCACGCGAAGTAAGCGTCATCCGTAACGGAGCAAAAGCCTCCGTCTATATCCCGGAAGACCTGATGCAACGCCTTCTGGCAGACAGCGTCCGTTTCGCCTCTTACCGTTTCCCGTACGTTATAGACAGCGTAATGGTGAACTCTCCTGCCGCACAAGCAGGAATCCAGGCAGGTGACAGCATCATCGCCCTGAACGGAACCCCGATCTCTTTCTCCGACTTCAAAGAAGCGATGGCAGAACGTAAGAAAAACGAAGCAACCCTGCTCAAAGACAGCATAGATCCGCGTCTAATCACGCTGACTTATGTGCGTAACGGTGCAACAGACACGCTAAGTATGCGTGTAGACTCCGCCTACCTGATGGGTGTAACCGCCTGTCTCGTCACAGACCGTCTGCTCCCTATGGTAAAAAAAAAGAATATGCTTTCTTTGAATCCTTCCCCGCAGGTGTCTCCCTCGGTGTGAAAAACCCTGAAAGGCTATGTAGGAAACATGAAATACCTCTTCTCAAAAGAAGGAGCCAAACAGCTGGGCGGCTTCGGAACGATCGGCAGCATCTTCCCCGCTACCTGGGACTGGCATCAGTTCTGGTATATGACAGCCTTCCTTTCCATCATTCTGGCAACAACCAGTTTTCGGATTGATCCATTTTCTTCTCCCATGATTTTCGCTTCGGATGACAGAAATTTCTGTTCGTCATGACTGATTCGTTTCTCTTTTCAGCGTAGACGGTTGCGACAACCGCAGACTGCTGACAATCGCCGCCACAACAGCAAACCCACTTCCGACCATGAGGCAGACCGCCGTACTCCGGTCGTGCACGACAAAACTGAAAAGCAACGCTACCAACGTAGTACCGAACGTTTGTCCCAGCAACCGTGCCATCCCCAGCATTCCACTTGCACCGCCCGAACGTTTCGTTGGGGCGGAAGAGATAATCGTACTGTTATTGGGTGTCTGAAACAATCCGAAACCGGCTCCGCAAAGCATCAGACGAAGAATTATACTGATATCGGACGATTCGGCAGTAAGCCCCGAAAGTGAAAAAAGTCCGACAGCAAACAAGGCCATCCCGATACTCCCCAATATCCCCGGATGAATGCGTTCCACCAGATAACCTGCCAGTGCCAGCTGGCAATAGAAAGAATACCGCTCGCCACAGAAGGTCCGGCGGCAGCCGATATGGCAACAACCATCGCATTAATCCCCATTCCCCGCCCAATCTGGCTCTTTCGGATAGATGTAACGTAGCTGTGCCGTATTCACGCTGGTGATGGCAGAAGCACTGAACCCCTGAAAATACGGGCGACGGTTAGCGTCCAAAACGAATCGGACAAGGCACAGATCAATGAAGTGATGCAAAACAGCCCGATACCCGAAAGAAAGACTTTCCGGTAACCGATGATTTCACCTAAAGCGGAAAAAGACAATAGCGATATGACGATGGCCAACTGATAGCCGTTGATAATCCAGGTTGTTACTGCGGGAGAAGTCCCAAAATCATGCGAAAGCGTGGGTAGTACGATATTGACGATGTTAATATCCAATACCGACATACAAAGAGCGAATCCGACGGACACCACTGCCCAAATCCGTTTAGGCATCGGCAATCCGTCGGTTTCCTCTATTTTTTGAGTTGGATTTATTGATTGTACCATAAAAACTTATTCTTGTAAGTGTAGTCATAGTAGACCACTCCAACAATTTGTAAAGGTAAACAAAACAATGACAGAGGTGTTTTTGTTTCCTTTGAAAAATAAGTTTTTTAGTGCAGTTTATTTCAGTTTCAAGATCCGTTGATTGCTGCTTCCCCCCTCCCGGAAAAAGTAACACCGTCCAGCAAAGGATTTGCCTTGATTTCACGGATGATGGACTGTATTTTTCTTCCGTCAGTTCTTCCCCCGCCCCCGGATTCCAGCTCTCCGGGTTGTGGCAACCGGGACAGTGATGGGAACATCCGGCAAGATAAATCGAATACCGGATGCCTTCACCGTCAACAATCGTTTCAGGATAAGTCGATAATAAGTGGAGAACTGAAAGTGGAGAATTGAGAGTGTTCATCTTAAAATAAAAAATAAATGGGTATAAATAATATACAAGAAGGAAGAGTAAAGCCCCGCCCGCCATCACACAGCGCAGCCAACTCTCAACTCTCCTTCTCAACTCTCAACTTTTATAAGTGCTTCACACGATCCTTTTCTTCCGCCCGTTTGGCAGAGTTCCAGGAGCTGAGGTCACCTGTCAGGTATCCGGTGATGCGACGCATACGTAAGATGTTTTCGCTTTGGCATACCGGGCATTTATCGAAGATTACTCCTTTGTATCCACAGTTGTGGCAGGTATCCACCGGATGATTGATGGAGCCGTAGCCGATGCCCTCGTCGTGCATGACCTTTACGATCTTCGCAATGGCACGTACATTCTTC
>VOFD01002639.1_pt1 | contig 42012 bp, 79 predicted proteins | sample 5384101 | NCBI WGS metagenome assembly VOFD01 (sample SAMN12384723, study PRJNA508395) | human gut metagenome | isolation source: healthy gut C | host: Homo sapiens
CTCGGTAGCCTTCGTTCAGTTACGTATTGCTTCTGAAATACCTTTCATCGGTAAGATGATGAGGATATCAGTTATAAGAATGCGAAAAAAGAAATATTTCGGATTTTAATAAAAGAAGTACGCCAATCGAATTTTCTTTTGGCGTACTTCATTAATTTAGTACTATGAAAAACGATTGCACATAAATATACACTTGCAATGGTAAAAGGTTCACGGTTACTATCTGGCAAGAGGATCTTCATACAGCCTGGTTTGTATCTATTGATGCGGGAACAGGCAATTCAAACTATCTCCGTCACCAGTGTTTCTGTTGCTACCTGAACCCAATCGTTGCATCGGCATCCGGACTACTTTCCAACATATACCTCCACACTCTTCGTATCGGTAGTGCCGGAACGGCGATACTCTCTTCGACATCTTTTTTGGGAGATTCCATATCTATAACAGCCCAATGCGGCAGAGGCGTATCACCATCCGTATAAATTTGGAGTGCCACCAGGTATCCAGTTTTCCGTCAATGATCGCATCTTTCCCACCACCGTCACTGGCGGTTTCGTCCGGAAACTTAGCCAATACGGTCAATACTTTCCGGTCAAATTTATATTCCAAAAGGAAAAGCTTCTTCATACGTTTTTCCAGGCAGTAGCAAATGTATCTGCGTCGCCTCCTCTTCGGAATATACAATAAATCACTTCCGGATTTGAACATCCGGACACGCTGCTATACTCTCCGGCAGGCAAAACACAGGTATTCTTCCGTCCCGGCTTTCCGGGTATAACGTACCTCGTACGGACCAACCCCTCCATAGATGAATACCAGTCAATAACGCCCCGGTATCAAAGCAGGAAATAGCCTTTATCCTCCCAGATCGTTTCAAGGGTTGACTGATAAGAGAACCGTATGAACTCCCGAAATTTGTAACTGACAAATGATACATGACCGAAATGATCCGTAGTATGTACATTGAATGTATGATTTTCCGGCATATTATCCAGAACAACATTCAGGCTGTGTAACTGGCCCCCAAAGAAACAGGAACAATCAACGAATCCCAATCCGTCATTCCAATAAATATCGACCGACTTTTTACATTCGGTGCATTATAAGTCCGGCAATGGAAAAGTATCCGTTCCTTCCGGCAATGAAAGAGATCGTATCCGGTTTGGAGCATAAATCTCGCCGCCTTCGATATATTCTTTGTGTACATCCATAAAAATCGTCACACGATGATAAGACTTGACACACAAAGAATAAATGCTAATAAATATATATCCTTTTCATAATCCATCTGTTTTAAATCAATTATTATTCTGCACTTTCACCATAAAAATCAACATCTGCCGGATTGAGTAAAAGTGGTTCCGCCAAAAGTACTGTTTATCACAATACGGATATAGCGTAGTGACTTTTGGGTCAGTTCAAAGAGCCGAAATTCGTTACCCTACTTCCGCTGCGGTTATATCCTCATCCGTCACTGTTCGGAAGGAGAGCCGGAAAGGTTGAGGATCTCACAATCCGCAATGCTAAATCCGTCGCTCCAATCACCATTCTGAGACGGTTTCTTGTCACCAACCATACACAGTAAAGTCACAAGGGTTCCCCGTTATGTAAGTATCGTCAAATTACGCACGGAACATCACAATACGGCAGTTTGGCGACCTGTCCCAAATCTAGGTGAAAGAAACTGCGGCAATGAAGGAAGTTGGCAGAATGTCCGAAAGTATCATGGTCATCGTCTATCAGGTAACTATCCATTCCTTCCCAGTTGGTGAAACTGGCATCATTGGTGAGTTTCATTACAGTCATATTCCGCTTGTTCAGCTTTTTCTCTCGAACAAAGCGAGTGATCGTTCTCTCAGATGGGTAAAACCGTATCTGATGCATTTCCGAAGATTATCCCGTACTATGGCAGCAAACAACGGGGTTCCGTGGAGCGTAACCACGCAAACTCTGCCTGACTGGAATCGCTTGTGTTGTAATACATTACCTGCATCAACCCTACAGTCTTGTGCCAGAAACTCCATAGTCACAGGAGCCTTATCTTCATTTTTCCAGTTAATTGGGCACCTCCGAAATCGCTGACAATCGTGATCGTTTTCGTTATTTTTTACTAAGAGAAGATTCCAACGGACGGAATGAGACTTTCACCGGATCGGATTCTTCTACGGGCACGGTTCAGGGCATATAGTTGCACTTCATGCTCTTCCATATCATTATATCCTCAATAACCAACTTATTTTCGTAAAAAGAGGCGGTCGTAGTATGTTTTTTCCATCGGCCAATGTATAAGCACCTTTTTACGGCTAAGATATTTTCCGGAATCCGGTAAGAAATAATCACACCTCCGAAATCGCTTCAGTTGTAACCTCCGTTACTATGCCGGTTTGCCAGGCTACCGCTTTATCGGTTCCAGTTGTTTCTCGGAACAGGAACATAAAAATAAACGATAAACTATCTATCCATTTCAAATATTTTGTATTCATGGTCATGCACATTTAATAGTGTTACCACCAGGATTTTGAACCAGCTGTGGATTATTTGTCATATCTTTTCTCCGGTATCGGAGCAAAAATAGTTTTTATAAGAAAATGTCTGTGTATACAACGTAGTTCGGCATATAATAATCGACTGCTTCTTTCGCATTCACATTCCATCCCTGGATCAGACGGTTCTGCTCTTTAACGGCTGTTTTCCAACGATGGCTGTCCCAATAATAAACGCCTTCGCAAAAGCAAACTCAATCTTCCGTTCGCGCTGGATTATCTCGCATTCCGGCAATCATAGGTTTTGTCGGTTGGACAGGGTTCCCCTTCAACTTTCCAATACACCTTTCAACCCCCGCCAGTTTTGGATCATATCCCATACACCGCCATATACTTCGGCATCGGAGTGCTTTTCATTCATTCAGTGCTTCGCGCACAAAAGCAACAGGTCCGGCAAAACGCACATATCAGGACCGAGGATAATCTTTACATAACTTACGCTATTGGCGGAATGTCGAATTGTTACAAACCATTTTTTTCGACCCGTAACCTGTCGCATTGTAATACCAGTTAAATACTGAAGAATATTCTCCAAAAAACGGTTCTTCGGATAGCATTCACGGCATCGTCATCGGGGAGAATTTTTATGAAGATACCATACCATTGCCCTATAAAAATCCCGGATAGCTGGAATTAAACGTGGTTCACGATTAAAATTCATTACGTTGCACCTCTTTCTGAATATAATATTTATGTTCCTCGTCTCCGGTACGGATATCAAAACGATGGGCATAATCATATCCCTTATCTTCCATCGATAGGCACGCCATTTTAGAATAAAACAGATCGACTGTGTAGAAAACGGAACGCTCATTGGTTCCGAAGTCGACGAACTGGTTCCCTGTTCCCGAACGCGGAAAGCAAAGGTGACTGCAGACCGCTATTGACCGGATAAGAAGAATTACCCCATACCAGTTCACAATTCCAGCGTTCGCTCACTGCGCTCCGTAAAGTATTCACCAACATCGTCTGGTCGGAAAGTACTTTGGGAGATATAATCCGATTGCTGATACAGACGGATACCGGCAGCTTCACAGGCATCGACCGCTTTCTTACATGCCTCTGCCGCTGTTGTCCAACGTGTTTCATCATAAACTGATTAAAAAAAGGGTTCACCGGCATCATTCAGGAAACTGTTATAATCCGTATTCCCGTTAAACAGAGGACTAGCCCAGTAAACCAGTACTTTGGCTTTCAGCATATAAGCGGCAGGCCGGGTAAAACGTCCAAGTTCCGTCGTCCGGTTTTCTATTATATTCGGTAAAGCGTTCGCTTTCAATCACTTCATCCAACAATTCCAAGATATAGGCAAAACAGTCATCTACTTTTTCCCGGTAAACCCGGACACCTGGGTGGATTCATTCACCTCCGTATTTTCACGTAAAGGACAAATCGGTCCCATAATAAGAAAAGATAAAAATGCATATACGCCGCCTTAATCATTTTTGCTTCGGCTATCATACGATCCTTCTCGTATTTATTCAGGTCCTGTACATCGGTAACTCCTTCCATAAAGGTGTTGCATTCACGAATACCGGCATAAAGAGAGCGGACCATATTTCCGGTACCTCCCCAGTAATTGATCAGGGCACTAGTCGCATTATCTTGTCCCAATCCATTTCATTCCACCACCGTCATCTTCTCCCGGTTAAAACCATTTCCAATCCCCAAAATAGCCGGATTTTCATTCCAACCTGCCGATTTAGGCATCCCCCAATAACAAGTAGCCAGATACTTTTCCGTGGAATAGCGGTCATGAACATTTTCTATTGTCGCCACATTGTCAGGAACCACATCAAGTAATTGTATTAATCCGACAGAAAAGACAGCACATGCACATATAATATATTTATAGATTGATTTCATAATTATTCTCCTGTTTTAATGTCATTAAAATCCAAGGTTAGACCATTTATCACCCGTTGTACCGGATATCCCAGTCCGTTGCCCGCCATCTCCGGATCCCAGGTACTGTTCAGTACTTTGGCTTACAGCCAAAGCCGCCTGCGGCGTCCGGATATCTTTCCGGTACTGTTCAGTACTTTGGCTTACAGCCAAAGCCGCCTCCGGCGTCCGGATATCTTTCCGGTACTTGGAAACAAAGCGTTGCCCGAGTTTAATCCGCAGGCGGAATTCATTTCCGCCGAGGAAAATCCCGTATTTCTGCGCCCTGACAATGTTCAGGGCTTTCCGCAGAAATAGGGATTTATTGCCTTAGTTTAAACTCGAAAAGTCCCTCTTCTTCTGTTGTATTCGTCCATAAGCCCCGGCGGCAGCGCCATATAGCTTATTCTGACGGAGGGCGCGATGGTCTTTGAGAATGTTCCAAGGTATATCACCCTGCCGTTGCCGTCAATGCTCTGCACGGCCGGTATCGGCTTTGAGTTGTACCTGAACTCGCTGTCATAATCGTCCTCTATGATGTATCTGCCTTCGGCGGCGCTGGCCCAGTTGAGCAGTTTTACCCTTCTTGCGGCGGACATGGTCATTCCCAGGGGAAACTGGTGTGACGGGGTTATGTATACGGCGGCCTTTCCACGGAGGGCAGTCTGCCGGTCATAAGACCTTCGCCGTCCACGGGTATGAGTCCCACCCTGTGCCCGTTATATTTAAAGACGGAGTACGACTCCCTGTATACGGGCTCCTCCATTATGACCGAATATTCCCTTCCCAGCAGGCCGCATATTATGTTGAGCAGATTGTCCATGCCGGCCTATTATTATTTGTCCGGCGGAACAGCTTACTCCCCTGTAGCGGTAAATATGTCCGGCAACGGCTTTTCTCAGCTCATAATCGCCCTCCGGCGGGGGGCTTTTAAGTATTCCCGGATTATATTCGTTGAAACAGCCCTTTATGAGTTTTATCCATGTGTTATAGGGGAACCTCTCCCAGTCAACGCCGTCTGTGGAAAAGTCGATTATGTCAGTCTCCGTTTTGTCTTCCCCGCCTTTGGCCAAGCCCCTTTTTCCGGCGTTTCTCACAAAATTCAGCTCGTCTATCTGACAGACATAATATCCGCTTTTGGTCTGGCCTCTATAAAGCCCTCGGACAGAAGCTGGCTGTAGGCCGTTTCCACCGTGTTTACGCTCACTCCAAGGCTTTCGGCCAGCTTCCTTTTGAATACAGCCTTTCCCCGGCCTTGAGCCTTCCCTCATGGATCTCCCTTTTTTTTTATATGCAGATATATTTGAAAATACAGCGGCTTTGAACGGTTCCTCTCTTCCAGCGTTATCACTTCGGCACTTCCTTTCGGGCGTCAGACTGACACCATAATATTTTTGTTATCTGGCGGTTTTAATACGGTCAGTTTAATAGTATTATATGGCTCATAATATCTACAGTCAACATGGAGGCGGTAAAATGAGCGGTTCATCAGCGGGCGCGCATACGGCTGCCCACGCAAAGACAGCGGCGGTAAACGGCATATCCATCGCCCTTGTTTTTCTTGCCACGGCGTTTATAAATATAAGGCTTCCCCATAGCCGCCAACGGCGGGCTTATACATCTTGGCAACGTCCCTTTGTTTCTGGCGGCGGCCATATTCGGCAAAAGGACGGGAGCTGTCTGCGGAGCGTTTGGAATGGGGCTTTTTGATCTTCTTTCGGGATGGACATTATGGGCTCCGTTTACGTTTGTAATCGCGGGTCTTATCGGATATACGGTCGGCAGGCTGACGGAGGATCCAGCCGCGTCATATTCAAGATACGTTCTGGCTATGATTCTGGCTCTTATAATAAAGGTTGCCGGCTACTATATCGCCGAGGCTGTTATTTACGGAACCTGGCGGCTCCTTGGCAAGCATACCGGGAAATGTCATTCAGATCGGGTGGCCTCAGCCGTGTTCCTTATAGTCATAAAAGCCCATACGGGCAGGCTTAAAAGCATTTTGATCCGACAAAATATTAAAACTTACAGGAGATGATACTATGTATAAAATCATGACACCCTACTGAAACACAGGTAAGAAGCAACGTGCTCGCGGCCAGAAGCCTTATAACGACAAATCCGGACATCGATGAGGAATTTGTCGAGCATTATAAAATGACCTGCGATATGATAGGCGAGATAATCGGCTCCACGGGAGAGGTATATATCCTTTCCGGCGAGGGAATACTCGGCCTTGAGGCGGCCTGCGCGTCTCTTACGGAAAGGGGCGACAGGGTGCTTATTATAGACAACGGCGTATACGGCAAAGGTTTCGGCGATTTCGTCAAGATCTACGGCGGCAATCCGGTTTATTATACGAAAGACTACCATAAACCCATCGATCCCAGCGTGCTCAGGGATTTCCTTGAGTCCGACCACGATTTCAAATACGCCACCATCGTCCACTGCGACACGCCAAGCGGTATTTTAAACGACGTGGCGGCCATCTGCCCATACTTAAAGAATACGGCATACTTACGGTGGCGGACTGCGTTTCCTCGACCTTCGGCGTTCCCCTCAGCGTGGACGAAAGCAAAATAGATATATGCTGTATGGGTTCCCAGAAGGCTCTTTCCGCTCCTCCGGGACTTACCATGCTCGCCGTCAGCTCCGACGCGATGAACGCCATGGAAAACAGAAAACGCCCATAGCCTCGTTTTATTGCAACATACTTACGTTCAAAAAATTATTATACGGAAAAATGGTTCCCCCTACACCATGCCCATCAGCGATATTCTGGGACTCAGCAAAGCCGTTAAAAACGTATACTATGACAAAAACATATACAAGCGTCACCATATCATAGCCGAAGCCGTAAGAAAGGCTGTGACCGAAGCGGGTCTGTCAATGTATCCGGAAGCCGGCTTCTCCGATACGGTAACGGCCATAAATGTGCCGGAAACACTTGAGGACGGCCAGATACTGTCCATAATGAAAAACGACTATAACATACTTATCACGGGCAGCTTTGACATTCTTGCGGGAAAAGTAATAAGGATAGGCCATATGGGTGAAAACGCCAACATAAGGGACGTGGCGGAGACCCTTCTCGCCCTTGACAGGACGTTCGCCAAACTCGGCTATCCTCTTAAGGCAAAGATGAGCGAGATATTTATGAATGAAATGGAAAATTCCGAGCTTTTAAAAAATTCGGACACAAAAATACCGCGGACGGAGGTCTCCCCCGGCCGCGGTTTTTAGCGCCTTTATTTATGCTTAATCAAATGCTTGTGTATCCGCCGTCGATATAAATTATCTGTCCGGTCGTATAGTCGGAAGCGTCGGAAGCGAAGTAAACTACCATTCCGGCAAGGTCGCCGCTGTCGGCGTTTCCGAAACGCTTCATGGGTATGTGCCTGAACATCTCTTCCCTTGTGGCGGGATCCTCAAAAAGAACCTTTGTCATGGCCGTCTCGAAGAATCCGGGCGCAACGGCGTTTACGTTGATGCCGTACTGAGCCCATTCAACGGCGAGAGCCTTTGTCATCTGCATAACAGCTCCCTTGGCCGCAACATAGGATACGATGTTGGGTCTTGCTACGACACGGGCGTTGATGGACGAGATGTTGATGATCTTGCCCTTTATGCCTTTTTTCGATCATATTGCTTTCCTACGGCCTGGCAGGAAAGGAATACGCCTTTAAGCTGTACGTCCTGAACCTTGTCCCAGTCCTCAACGGTATACTCTATGGCGGGCTTTCTTACGTTTACTCCGGCGCTGTTTACAAGGATATCAATATGTCCGAGCTTTTTCGATGACCTTATTGACAAGGGTGTCAACGCCTTTCCTTTGTGGAGATGTCTCCGGATATTCCGTAGCATACTCCGCCTGTCTTTTCCATTATTTCCTTAGCGGCCTTGTCGCAGTCGGCCTGGTTCCTGCTGGAAACAACGGCAACGGCTCCGGCGTCCACAAGGCCTTTGTTATTCCTTCTCCAAGACCCTTGCTTCCTCCGATGACAAGGGCGTTTTTTGCCTTTAAGTGAAAACAAATCCATTACACTCATGATCTTATCCTCCTTAAATTCGTGATTTTATATTTTATTATTACTATCGTTTGATTTTGTCCCGTTTATTATATCATGCTGAAAGAAATTTGTATATATTTTCTTGTAAAATATATGTGTATTCCGTTATATATAACAAGATATGTTGTAAATACAACGTGCTCCATTTTATTTGTCATACATATCCGAAATAGGCAGACATTTGCCGTTCCTCTTACAGCTAATAAAAAGTCCGAAAGTTTTTCAGCCCACAAGCCTTATCCTCGCTCCGCCGCGATATTCCTCTATACGGCCTATCCTCTGGGCGCGGGCACGCTTGGCTCCAGCTCCTCAAACAGGGCATCGGCGTCATCCGGGTCAACGGCCATCAGAAGTCCGCCGGACGTCTGGGGATCATAAAGCATATCCTGCACCGCGAGGCTCACATCTCCGCCGTCCACGCTGCTTTCGGCAAAACTGCGGTTTCTGTACATTCCCTCGGGCAGTATGCCCATTTCCGCGAGTCTCAGCGATTCCTCAACAAGAGCTATTCCCCTGACGTCAATTACGGCTCCCGTCCCCGAGCCCTGGGTCATTTCCAGCAGGTGTCCCATCAGCCCGAAGCCCGTCACGTCCGTGCAGGCATGTACCCTGTATTTGACCATGATGTCTCTTGCCGCCTTGTTAAGCGTCGTCATCACGCTGAGGACGTATTTCAGTCCCTCCTCCGAGGCCATTCCCGCCTTTGCCGCCGTCGTCATGATGCCGGAACCCAGCGGCTTGGTAAATATGAGCTCGTCGCCGGGCTTCGCACCGCTGTTGGTTATTATTTTATCGGGGCGGACAAATCCCGTAACTGCCATGCCGTATTTTGGCTCGTCATCAAGTATGGAATGGCCGCCGGTGATGAGCGCCCCGGCCTCGTACACCTTTTCATAGCCGCCGCGAAGTATGGCATGCACAGTATCCCTGTCCATATCCGCCGGCACGGCCATGACATTCAGCGCCAGCTTCGGCTCGCCGCCCATGGCGTAAATATCAGACATGGCGTTGGCCGCCGCTATCTGTCCGAATGTATACGGATCATCGGCGATGGGAGGGAAAAAGTCAACGGTCTGGACGATGGCAAGCTCGCCGCTTATTTTGTACACCGAGGCGTCGTCGCTTTTGTCGAATCCCACAAGAAGGTTGGGGTCGGCTCCTGACCTTTATATCCGCCAGAAGCCCCGCCAGCACTCCCGCTCCGACTTTCGCCCCGCAGCCCGCGCATTTCGCCAGCTTTGTGAGCTTTACGTTATCGTTGTTTTCCATTGTCCTTCTCTCCCTTCGACAGTCTGAGTACGGCCTCGAGCACGCCGCCGCCAACGGCAAGCGCCTTGTCCGACACGGTAAAGCAGTGCGCAAGCTCGCATCTTGGATCCACGTCCCCGCTTTTTTCATTCCTTTGTATACCGGCGTGTTTTCCGGAAGTATTCCCCTCAGAACCCCGCCGATAAGACATTTAACCGGCTCGCCGTCCACATATCCAACGGTCTGTCCGGCCTCCACCACATCGCCTATGGAGCAGACGGGGGTGAAAATTCCGTCCTTCACGGCTCTTATTATCCTTTCCACCGTATACCCGCCGATGTTTCCCGGCACTCCCGTGTTTTCCGCCGCGCTACCCTCCAATATGACCCTGCCGAGGTAATGTCCCCTCTGGGTCTCCACCACGGCATGGCAGTCCTCTCCGGCGGTAAATCCGGCCCAACGCCTATGACAACGGGGCGTCGGTGATTTTCGTCCCAAGATTTTTTCTTGGCCAGTATGGCGTCCAAAGGGCGTCGGGTTTGAGCTCACCGACACATTCGGCCTCTCGTCGGCCAGAACAGCTATTTCCCCGTCTTTTATTATATCAAGGGCATCTTTCGCGCTTTCCGCCCTTCTCGCTCTCACGTCCTCCACCACGGCGGGACCCGTTGACGATGGCCTGAGAAAAGCACACCGTTCTGCGGATGGCCGTCGGCCTTTCAAGGTCGGTCATAACTATGTCAAAGCCGGCGTGTCTCAGCCTTAAGGCTATGCCCGAGGCTATGTCCCCGGCTCCCTTTATTATCACAAACATTCAAGCTCACCCTTCCTTATTTCTCCGGCAAAAACCGGTATATGGCAAAAGTCCGGCCAGCGTTTTGGCCAGCTTCAGCTCCCCGGCGGTACGCGCCTGATTGACGACAAGCACGTCTCCAAAGCCCTCGGCGTTTATGACGTTTGCCGCCGCTTGGGGTGTTACCGTGTCCGCAATGCCTATCCCGGCCAGCTCCGCGAATCTCTCCGCCCTATGGCAGACCTCCCCGGCGGGACGTCCCATACCGCTTATTCCCAGAACACAGATCGTTTTCATCGTATTTTTTGGGATCACCGGCCATCAGGGCAGATGCGCCTTAAGCGGCAGTCCCTTTTGATCCGTCGGCTTCGCAGAGCACATAGTCCGCCAGCTCCGTCAGCCTCTCAAACGGTATGTCCGGGGGCGTCAGCTTGCCGTTTTGCCCCATATTTCCGACGCATATCATATTTTTCGGCCGAAAGGGCTTTTCTTATGTCGTTCTCCGACGGAGAGTCAAGCGTAGTTATATTCTCCGGAGGATATATTTTGGCTGATGTGGTTATTATGACCCGCCCGTGTTTTGAAAGCTCCCGGCCAAGACAGAGCATAAGCGTCGTTTTTCCTCCGCCGCCTATGATGGCCGTCAGCCCCATTTTTATTCCCAGACTGTCGGAAAGCATTGCCCCCAGCTCCTTTTTATCGTTATACTGTATAAAGAATAACACCTTTCGGGAGGGTTTACAATGAACTAATCCATTTGGCCTTTGGCCAAAAGCCGCCTCCGGCGTCCGGATGTCTTTCCGGTACTATTCAATACTTTGGCCTTTGGCCAAAGCCGCCTCCGGCGTCCGGATATCTTTCCGGTACTTGGGAACGAAGGGACTCCTGAGTTTATTCCGCAGGCGGAATTCATTTCCGCCGAGGAAAATCCACGTATTTCTGCGCCCTGACAAAGTTCAGGGCTTTTCCGCAGAAATAGGGATTTATTGCCTTAATTTAAACTCGTTTCTGAGCATATCCGTAAGGGACGCCCTTACGTCCACCATTGTCTCCGTATATTTTCCGTTGATCGTGCATCTGACAAGTTTTCTCTGCATCAAAGCTCACCTCCCGCCAGTTTTGCGGCCTCGGCCACGGCCCTTGCCGAAAGCTCCTCGATAAGCTGCAATCTCAGCTCTTTGGACGCCCTCCAGCTTGTTCTCGGATTTACGTCATTGAGCGTCTGTTTCGCGAAGGCGCGGATATTTTCCATATTTACGGCCTTGCCCCTCAAAATTCCTCGGCGCTTTTTCGCTCTCACGGGAACGGAGCCGCCACTCCGTAGGCTATCCTCACATCTTCAAATGTCTTTTTTATCCGCCGACAGCTTTACATTGGCCGAACAGCCGGTCGTGGCGATGTCCATGGCGTTTCTCATGGCGTATTTTATATAATGCCCGAAATAGCCTTCGTAACTTTCCTTCCTTATTATGATGGCCGTCAGCACCTCGTTGTGCTTAAGATCGACCTTGCCGGGGCCAAGATAAAAATCCTTTATGGCCTCCGTCCTACTCCGTCGCCCGTGATCTCCATAACGGCGTCATAGGCGTGAAGGGTGGACGCCGAATCCGCCGACGTAACGCCGTTGCAGGTGTTGCCGCCGATGGTGCCGATATTCCTTATCTGTAAAGCCGCCAACCTTATCCACTGCCTCCCAGCACGTTTATGTATTTCTGTATTATCCCGTTTTTGGTTATATGTGAAAAGCTGGTCAGCGGGCCAATTCTTATGGTTCCGTCCTCCTCAAGGGTCACTCCCCCAGGCAGTCCAGCCCGTATATGCTCACAAGCTCGCAGCCCGCCAGCTTGCCTTCTCTCATTTTTATAAGCACGTCGCTTCCTGCCGGCGATTATTTTTGCCTCCGGATGCTCCGTCAGAAGCTCTATGGCCTCGGACACGGAGCCCGCTTCGTACAGCGCTTTCATATCATACATAGCTCGCACCTCCCGTCAAATCAGTCCTTCTTCCTTAAACCGCGCGAAAAGATTATGCGGGTTAAGGGGCAGTTTGTTAAACGATACGCCCGTGGCGTTCAAAACGGCGTTCCTTATGGCCGGAGCCGCCGGGATGGCCGGGGCTCGCCCAAAGCCTTTGTTCCGAAGGCGCTCGTGGGCTCGTAGTTCTCAACAAATTCCGCCTCAAGGTCAGGATGATCCATGGTCGTTGACAGCTTGTAATCCAGAAGGTTATTGTTAAGGGGGCTTGCCCGTCTTTTTCGTCATAGATGAGCTGCTCGCTCAGGCCGTAGCCGATGGACATGCTCATTCCTCCATGTACCTGAGCCGCGGCAAGCTGAGGATTTATAAGCCTTCCGCAGTCATGCACGTTTACAACGTCAAGCACCGTTACCTTGCAGAGAGGTATGTCCACCTCCACCTCGGCAAAGGCGCAGCCGAAGGAATAGGCGTTGGTCTTTATCTGGTATGTGCTTTCGGCGGCAAGATGCTCGCTGTTTGTCAGGCTGTAGAGCACCTCCGTGGCAAGCTCGCCAAGGCTCATCATCACCCTGCCGTCCGTAGTCCTTACGATATTTCCGTCTATTATGTCAAGGGACGCCTTTTCCATCCTCGTAAGCTCGTGGGCGTGCTCAAGTATTTTGTCCTTGAGCAGAAGTCCGGTCTGCTTGATGGAAAATCCCGCGACATATGTCTGTCTGGAGGCGTAGGCTCCCGTACCGAAGGGCGTTACGTCCGTGTCCTGAACGGTCATTACATGTAACGTCCTCAAATTTTATGCCCAATGTCTCGGCGGCCATCTGGGCGAAGGCCGTGTCGGCGCCCTGGCCGATCTCCGTCTCGCCAAGCTGGAGCTGTATGGAACCGTCCTGGTTGAGCACCATACGGCAGGCGCTTGTCTCAAGGGATATGCCATACGGCGGTATTATACCAAAATATGGACATACCAACTCCCCGCCTTATGGGTCCGGTCTGGTTTTTATATTTTTCCAGCTTCTCGTCCCAGTGTATGTATTCCATGCCCCTTGTTGATGCACTGGTTAAGGCTGTCAAAGTAATTCTCGTTTTTGGAAAAATCGTCTTTAAAGCCGACCTCCATCATGTTTTTGCGTCTGAGCTCAATGGAGTCAATGCCTAATTTTTGGCTATGTCCTCCACATGGCTTTCAAGCGCGAATGTCATCTGCGGTATGCCGTAGGCTCTCATGGCTCCGGCGGCCGCCCTGTTGGTGTATATGGTGTAAGCATCCGCCTCGTAGGCGTCGCATTTATATATCTGGCTGAAGGCCGTTATTCCCTTGGCGGCTATGCTGTGTCCGTGGGAAGCGTAGGCTCCCTGATTGGAGAATGACTCGCATTTTCTGGCCACGAAAGTTCCGTCCCTTCTGGCGTAGGTTATGAGATGCACCTTATGGCGTGCCTTACCCTCGTGCAGGCGAAAGTCTCCTCCCTTGTCAGATCCAGCTTGACCGGCCGTCCTCCGACCTGGGTGGAAAGATAGGCGCAGAGGGGCTCGTAAAGGGCGTCCTGCTTGTTTCCGAAGCCGCCGCCGATGTACGGTTTTATGATCCTCACCTTTCCCCATGGAATGCCCAGCGCCTGGCCGACTATTCTGCGCACTATGTGCGGTATCTGGGTGGAGGACACGACGACGATCCTGCCGGCCTCCTCATAGGCGAAGCATATGAAATTCTCCATATGGCAGTGCTGAACCGTGGGCGTGTCGTACCAGCCCTCGAATTTTATAAGGCCGTCCTCCTTTATGGCTTCCTCATAATCGCCCTTTTTTTCATGGACGTGTGGGCGAGGATGTTGTTTTTATACTCATCATGTACGAGGGGAGCCCCGTCCTTCATGGCCTCAAGCTGGTCAAGGACGAAGGGATATTCCTCATACTCGGCCTTTATGGCTCTGACCGCCCTGTTGGCGGCTATCTCGTCCTCCGCGATAACGGCGGCCACGTCGTCCCCGTAATATCTTACCCTGCTTGTCAGAAGCAGTCGGTCGGCCACGTCCTGGTGGCCGGATCGGTACACCATGGATGTCCCGCGGTAGGAAATTTATACTGAGGAACGTCAAAGCATGTAACGATCTTTACGACTCCCGGTATTTTCTCCGCCTCCGACGTGTCTATGCTCTTTACGACGCCGTTTGCGATGGTCGATCTGAACACCTTGGCCACATAACAGTTTTTATCCGCCAGATCCTCGGTAAATTTCGCCCTGCCGGTAACTTTATCAAAGGCGTCTATACGCTTTTTGCTTACTCCAACCTCCATTTGTTTCACCTCTTTATCAGTTGTTTTATATTTCTTCCATACATATATCGCATTTACAGTTCTTTCCCCTGAGCTCTCCATAGACTTTTGAGCCGGTCACCGTCTCAAAGAAATTCCCTGTCCCTGTTCCAGAGACAGTCCTCCCATACCGTGTCCGTCGGGTTGTCCTTAAGGCTAAGCTCAAGACGCAGTCTTTTGAACCCGTCCCTGACCCCGAAATTGTCTGACAAGAATGACCATTGTGAGCGGAAGGGTTCGGGAAAGGGAAGCCTCCCGAGTTTATTCCGCAGGCGGAATTCATTTCCGCCGAGGAAAATCCTGTATTTCTGCGCCCTGACAAAGTTCAGGGCTTTCCGCAGAAATAGGGATTTATTGCCTTATTTTAAACTCGAAAAAGTCCTGCGTTCAAAAAGTATCGAATCTGGACGGAAAGTCGGTCATTACGGCCGAAGGTCTTTCCGAGAGGGAAAAACAGGTCTACACAGCCATGCCTTCAGCGAGGCCGGAGCCGTTCAGTGCGGATTCTGCATACCCGGTATGGTCATGTGCGCCAAAGCTCATCGACAAAAACCCCTCTCCTCGCCGGAGGACGTAAAGTATGCCATAAGGAACAATCTCTGCCGTTGTACCGGATATAAAAAAGATAGAGGAGGCCATACTTCTGGCCGCCGAGATCATAAGGGAAAACAGAGAAATAACAAATCCTGTATCCACCGGCCTCCTGGGAGAAAGCATGAGCCGTGTGGACGCCTCCGCCAAGGCTTTGGGCGAGGCAAAATACGCCGATGATTTTTATATGGACGGCATGGTATACGGCTCGGCCTTAAGGAGTGAGTATCCGAGGGCGGAGATACTCTCCATAGACAAAAGCGAAGCCGAAAGATGGACGGCGTTCTCTGCGTTATGACGGCGGAGGACATCCCCGGCACGCAGAAGGTCGGCCATCTTAAACGCGACTGGGACGTCATCGTTTCGGTCGGCAAAACGACGCATTATTCGGGGACGCCGTGGCCTTTTGTCGCCGCCGAGACCCCGGAAATACTGGAAAAAGCAAAAAAGCAATAAAGGTTGAATATAAACCCCTTGACGGAGTTTTTTTCTCCGGTGGAGGCTATGAAGGACGGAGCTCCCCTTTGTGCATGAGGACGGCAATCTGCTCTCCGAGGAACACCTCGTTCGCGGCGACGCCGAAAAGGTAATATCGGAAAGCCGGTATTCCGTCACCAACCATTACAGTCTGCCCTTCACAGAGCATGCCTTTATGGAGACGGAATGCGCCGTAGCCTTTCGAGGACGGCGGCATACACATAATAAGCGGGGATCAGGGCATATATCAGACCCAGAGGGAATGTTCCGACGCCCTCGGCCTTCCTCCCGAAAAAGGTCAGGGTGTCGGCGGCCATGGTAGGCGGCGGCTTCGGCGGCAAGGAAGATATGAGCGTTCAGCACCATGCCGCTCTGCTTGCCCAAAAAACAGGCCGCCCGGTCAAAGTAAAGCTGACAAGACAGGAAAGCATACTGTCCATCCAAAGCGCCATGCCATGGAGATAGACCTTACAACGGCCTGCGACGAAAACGGAAAACTCACCGCCATGAAGGCCGTTATCATATCCGGACACGGGAGCGTACGCCAGCCTCGGCGCCCTGCTGCTTCAAAGAGCCTGCACCCATGCCGCCGGCCCCTATAATTATCAGAACATAGACATAACGGGCAGAGCCTATTACACCAACAATCCCCCTGCCGGTGCCTTCCGGGGCTTCGGCGTTCCCCAGAGCTGCTTCGCCACGGAGTGCAATCTTTAATCAACTCGCGGAAATGGCCGGCCGTACGCCCTTTGAGATACGATATATAAACGCTGTGCGTCCGGGCGACACGCTTCCCAACGGACAGATCGCCGATGCCGGACACCGGCAAGTGCCGCATAACCGTAAAGAACGGAAAAGTTCATGTTACATCCAGCGCGGCCTGCATTGGTCAGGGAATGGGCACGGTGCAGATACAGATGCTTTGCGAAGCCGCGGGGCTTACTCCGGACATGGTCATCTATGACACTCCGGACACTAAGTATTCCCCTAACGCCGGAAATACCACGGCCTCAAGGCAGACGCTCTTTACCGCCGAGGCGGCAGTGCGCGCGGCGTCGCTTTTAAAAGACGCTTTGTTTTCAAGTACCGGAAAGATATCCGGACGCCGGAGGCGCTTTGGCCAAAGGCCAAAGTACTGAATAGTACCGGAAAGATATCCGGACGCCGGAGGCGCTTTGGCCAAAAGGCCAAAGGCCAAAGTACTGACTTTGAGCTGACCAGTACCCCTCACAATGGATTAGTTTTTTGACAGTCTGGCCGCTCACAAATTCCTCCGGCGTTTTTAGTTGGCGGAGAAAGTTACTGAAAAAAAGGCGGTGTTCGACAGTCTTCGATAAATAACTAAACTCTAAGCTCTATTTACTAACCACTGCCCGTTTACCTCTATCATACCTTCCTCCGCCGGGGGAATTCATTTCCACCGGCGAACACGGCATAGGATTTTACCTCTCTCTGACACGGAAAGTTTCTTAAGGAACTTTTCGGGTCTTCCCCGACAATCAAGCGGAAAGCCCTTAAGGCTTTTCGCTTACTCACTTAGCGCCTCCTCCTCGGCTTCCTTTGCCGCCAGCGCCGTCAAAAACGCTTCCTCCTCGGCCTCAAGCTGGTAATAAAGTATCTGCGCCAGAAGTTCTTCAAAATCCTCCTCGCTCATGCCGGTGGAAGATCTGTCTATGTCGGGTTTCTCAAGTTTCCTGATCTCCCTGAACTTCTCAAGGAGGGTCTGAGCGGGTATCGCTTCCGCTTTTTCCTTCATCATTTCCATTACAAAATCCCTTATGCCTCGTTCTTCCTCCTTTTCCGCCCGTTTTCCGGCAGCTTTTTCCCGCGCTTCAAATTTCTTTTTTATACTCCTCGTCAAGTTTTTTCCCAATATTTTCATAATGTTTGTCATTGTCCCGCATAAATATGCCCCTTTCACGGCGGCTAATCCTATGTAAGCCTTTTTTGACATTATACTACAACAAATCCAGCCTTTTAAATACAATTCGGTCGCAAATTTCCCTGTTTTCATATTTTTATCGACAAAAATCTTGTCTGATTTCCTTTTAAACCGTTGACTGCCGGAATAATCGATATTATAATAAACATATATTTATAAAATAAACATTTGTATAGGAGGTGAATATATGACGCCCAGAGAAAGGGAAATACTTGAGATAATCAAAAAAACCGACCATCGAGCAGAGCGAGCTCGCTGAAATGCTCGGCATAACCCGCAGTTCCGTGGCCGTGCATATCGCCAATCTGCAAAAGAAGGGCTGTCTGCTTGGCAGGGGCTACATCGTAAACGAAGGCAACTATGTGGTCGGCATAGGAGCGGCCAACGTAGACGATGCATGGCAGGTCGAAAAAGGCCATCAGTCTGCATGACAGCAATCCCGGACATATGAATACGTCCTCCGGAGGGGTTACGAGGAACGTGTCGGAAAATTTCGCCCGCCTCGGCGGAGACGTGAAACTCATCACCGCTGTGGGGACGATGTTTACGCCGACAAGATCATGGCCGAATGTATAAGCGCCGGAATAGATATGAGCAACATACTCAAGGTCAAAAATCACGCCTCATCCACATATATATCCGTGCTGGACGAAAAGGGCGATATGTTTGTGGCGCTGTCGGATATGTCGGTGCTGCATACCATGTCCGTGGACTTTCTCCACTCAAAAACAACATAATAAAAGGAAGCAGGCTAATAACGTGCGACCCGGGACTGCCTCCCGCCGTCATGGAGGAGATACTGAATCTGTATTCCGACACGATACCGATTTTTTGTGGACACGGTCTCAAAGGCCTATGCTTCCACCATATCCGGCCTCATCGGCAAATTCCACACGGCAAAGCCAAACCTGATGGAGACCGAGGTTTTTAAGCGGCATGACAATAAGGAACAAAACGGATCTGTACAAGGCCGCCGACAAAATACTCGACAAGGGGCTTAAAAGGATATTCGTAAGCCTTGGAGCCGACGGATGCCTGTATATGGACAGGGATGGCAACCGGATAGAAAGAAAACTGCGCCCGTGGAAAACATGGTCAACGCCACCGGAGCCGGCGACGCGTTCACCGCGGCTTTGATCTACAGCTATGTAAACGGTTTCGACATTGACAAAACCATTGATTACGCCCTTGCGGCCGGGGTGGCCGCCGTGTCCCACGAAAGGACAATAAACCCGAATATGAGCGTTTCGCTTTTGGAAAAAATATTGAAGGAGAGAAGAATATGACACAGAAAGATTACTTATCAATAACACCGGAAATACAGCAGGCCATTGACGAGGGCAAACCTGTCGTAGCCCTTGAGAGCACGATTTTGAGCCACGGCATGCCATTCCCCAGAACGTGGAATTCGCCCACAAGGTTGAGGAGATCGTAAGAGCCGAGGCGCCGTGCCCGCCACCATGGCCATCATCGGCGGCAAGCTCAAGGTCGGCCTTACTTCCGAGGAGCTTGACATAATGTGCAAGGCCGAGGGCGTAGGAAAGGTATCCAGAAGGGATGTGGCCGTTTATCTGGCAACCGGAAAAACCGGAGCCACGACGGTTGCCACGACCATGATGATAGCCGAAATGGCCGGAATAAAAATTTTTCGCCACGGGCGGCATCGGCGGAGTACACAGAGGGGCTACGGAAACCATGGACATAAGCGCCGACCTTCAGGAGCTGGCCAACACTCAGGTGGCCGTTGTCTGCGCCGGAGCCAAATCGCTTCTTGACCTCGGACTTACCCTTGAATATCTTGAGACATTCGGCGTACCCGTGCTGGGACTGCGCACCGACGAGTTCCCCGCCTTCTACTGCCGCACCAGCGGACATAAGCTGGATTACAGATGCGAAAGCGAGGCCGAAGCCGCAAAAATAATCAAAACAAAATGGGATCTCGGCCTTAAGGGCGGCCTTGTCATCGGCAACCCCATCCCCGAGGAATACGCGCTTGATTATGACGAGATGGAAAAGGTCATCGTAAAGGCTCTTGATATGGCTAAGGAGCAGGGCATCCACGGCAAAGACGTAACTCCTTTCCTTCTCAGCCACATCAAGGATATGACAGAGGGAGTTTCCTTCGCCTCCAATCTCCAGCTTGCCTACAACAACGCAAGAGCGGCCAGCAGGATCGCCTGCGAGATGGCAAAGATGAAGTAAAATAAGCAAAAAACGGGACGTCCGCGCAAAAGCCAAACGGCTTTGCTGTATACGGGCGTCCTTTTTATAAGGCATGCCGGGAAACGGCATTGAGAGGCAATCATTACAATATCAAAAGCTCCGTCAGGAATACCGCGGCGCAGGCGGCCAGAGCGGAAACGAACAGGCTCCTGCCCCTGAGAGATGTAAAAAGCGCGGCGGCGAATCCGGCCGAGGCGGAAAGGACACTTCCCGTGGCCGTAAGCACGGCGGGAAATGTCATAACCGACAGCGTCACATAGGGGGCACATAATAAAGAAAGGATCTGACGGTTATGTTTTTTATCTCGCCCTTCACCAGCACGAAGGGAAGAAGGCGTATGAGGTACGTCACCCCGGCGGCTATAAATATGTAAGCGAATATTTCAGGCTTCACAGCTGACGGCTCCTTTCTTTTCTTTTGTTCTCAACGGGGAATATCACAGCGGCGGCCAGAGAAATCGCCACCGTCAATATTATGACTTTCACCCCGCCGGATATGGCCTCAAGCGCCGGGATGAGGGAAAATACAAGGCTTGCCGCCATGGACACGGCCACGACAAGAGCCACCGTTTTGTCCTTTTTTGCCGGAGGCATTATGACGGCGATGAACATTGCGTATACCGCCATATTGAGGGCGGCTGACACATTCGCGGGCATAACGCTTCCCATGACGGCTCCCAAATATGTGCCGATTGTCCATGCCGGAAGAGCCGCCGCCATTATTCCGTAGCTGTAAAAAGGGCTTCAAGTTTGCCCTCTCTTGTGACCGAGAGACCGAATATCTCGTCGGTGACGGCAAGGACAGCAGAAATCTGTGGAAAAACGGAGTATTTTTATCCAGTTTCTGAGACAGGGCGCAGGACATGAGGAAATACCGCATATTTAGTATGAGCGTCGTCAGGGCGATCTCCGCCGCCGTCGTTCCCGCCGCCATAAGGGTGAAGGCCGAAAACTCCCCGGCCGAAGTGTTGTTAAGCGCCGACATAAGCGACGCCTCAAACGGTGAAAGCCCTATAGCCGCCGCGGACGAGGCCAAGGGTGAACGCCACCGCCAGATAACCCATGGCTACGGGCAGTCCGTCCTTTAATCCGTTGAAAAATATGTCCCTTTTGCTTCCCATCTTTCCGCCTCCCTTTACTTTGTTGAGAGAAGTATAACACCGGAATTGACATAAGTAAAACGAATTTATATAATAGTATCATTAGAAATACTTATTATAAGAGGAGGCGAGTATATGACAAGCTACGAGGCGTTCGTGCGGGTCACGGAAACCGGCAGCTTCACCAAAGCCGCGAAAAAAGCATGGGCTATACCCAGTCGGCGGTGAGCCAGATGATAAAGTCTCTTGAGGAGGAGCTTGACACTACTCTTATCCGCCGGTCAAAGCGTGGCATAGAGCTTTCCCCCGACGGAGAGGAATTTCTGCCGTATATCAAAAACATATACAACGCCCACAGAGAGCTGATGGAAAAAGAAACGAGATGAGGGGACTTCCCGGCGGGCTCATAAGGATAGGCACTTTGGCGAGCATTTCCGCCAACTGGCTGCCGCCGCTGATGAAGGAATTCAGGAAAAAGTACCCCTCGGTGCATTTTGACCTGAAGCAGGGAGAATACACGAATATAAACGGCTGGATAAGGGGAGGGAAGCGTGGACTTTGGATTTCTTAATCCGGAGACCGCCGAAGGCCTGACGACGACTCTGCTGAAGCGTGACGAAATGCTTGCCGTTCTGCCCCGGGGCCACGCAGTGGCCGAGAAAAGCTCGGTAACGCCTGATGAGCTGGCCAGAGAACCGTACATACTTCTTGACGAGGGAGAATTCAGCGAGCCGCTGGAGTTTTTCCATGAAAATTATCTGGCGCCCAACACCCAGTATATAGTCTATGACGACTATACCATAATGTCCATGGTGGAACAGGGGCTTGGCGTATCAGTGCTTTCGGCTCTGGTTCTCAACAGGCACGGACGTGACATAGAGATCCGCAGGATAGAGCCCGGCCTTGTAAGGAGCATTTCCGTCGCCTATAAAAAACAAGGGCGTCCTTCCCATCGCCGCCAGATATTTTTATAGATTTTATCACGGCAAGACGGAACGAGCTTACATCGGGATATGTCTGCGAATAGCGAATATAAGCGTAAACAGGAGGAAACTATGGAGTACAAAGAGATGGGAGCAGGAGACGCGGGGGAGATGGCGGAGCTTTTCGCCGGAGCTTTTCAACGCCCCGCCGTGGAACGACAGCTGGACAAATGAAACGGCGGCAAAAAGACTGGAATACATGTTGACGGCAAAGCCGCCTACGGGCTGGCGGCCTACAGGGGACGGGAAGGCTCTGCGCCATGGCCGTCGGATGTTTTGAGATATATTGTGGAAAAACCGTATTCAATCTGCGGGAGTTCTGCGTGGACAGGAGCGTAAAGGGAAAGGGCGTCGGAACGGAATTTTACGCCGGCCTTGAGGAAAGGCTGAAACGTCTTGGCGCGGACGAAATCACGCTTAACACCCTCAGAGGACCCCAGACCGAGGAATTTTACAAAAAACAGGGCATGCGCAGCGAGGATGAAATGACGGTAATGATAAAAAGCCTTAAGTCTCGTTAAACAATGAATCGCGCTCAAATAAATTTAACTTTTAAAATCCTTCGGTTTTATTGTATATTTAAAGGAGAAAATTGCGCCCAAAGGCGTCCCAATACGAAAGGATGATGAAAAATGGCAATTATGACAGGCGAACAGTATCTTGAAAGATGAGAAAGCTGAAACTTAACATCTATATGTTCGGCGAGAAAATCGAAAACCCGAGAGCAGTCCGATCCTAAGACCGTCCCTCAATTCCGTAAAGGCCACCTATGACCTTGCCTGTGACCCGCAGTATGAGGACATTATGACGGCCACCTCCCATCTGACCGGGGAAAAAAATAAACCGTTTCACCCACATCCACCAGAGCACGGACGACCTTATAAAAAAAGGTCAAGATGCAGAGACTCTGCGGAAGCAAGACAGCTTCCTGTTTCCAGAGATGCGTCGGCCTTGACGCTTTTAACGCCGTATATTCAACGGCCTATGAAGTGGATCAGAAATACGGCACAAGCTATTTCGAGAACTTTAAAAATTCCTTACATACGTCCAGAACGCCGATCTGACCGTGGACGGAGCCATGACCGATCCAAAGGGCAACCGTTCCCTCTCTCCCTCGGCTCAGGAGGATCCGGATCTCTATCTTCATGTAGTTGAAAGAAGGCCGGACGGCGTTGTAGTCAGAGGAGCGAAGGTGCATCAGACAGGCATTTGCAACTCCCACGAGGTGCTTGTAATGCCCACCTGTTCCATGGCTCCGGCGGATAAGGATTACGCCATCTCCTTCTCCGTTCCCACCGATACCGAAGGCATACTTATGATAATCGGCCGTCAGTCCTGCGACACAAGAAAGCTGGAAGGCTCGCAGATGGACGTGGGCAACAGCGTCTACGGCGGGTTGAGGCCCTTGTCGTATTCGACGACGTGTTCGTGCCCAACGAGCGCATCTTCCTCAACGGGAGACGGATTTCGCCGGAATGCTTGTGGAGCGTTTCGCCGGATTCCACAGACAGAGCTACGGCGGATGCAAGGTCGGCGTGGGCGACGTGCTCATCGGGCGGCGGCTCTCGCGGCTCAGTACAACGGAGCGGACAGGGCTTCCCATGTCAAAGACAAGCTCATAGAAATGACCCACCTCAACGAGACCATATTCTCCTGCGGCATAGCTTGCTCGGCGCAGGGTTGCTGGACGGCCTCCGGAGGATATATGATAGACCTGCTTCTTTGCCAACGTCTGCAAGCAGAACGTGACCAGGTTCCCCTATGAGATATCCAGGCTCGCCCAGGACATCGCCGGAGGACTTATGGTAACGGCTCCCTCGGAAAAGGATTTCAGGGACGAGAAGCTGGACGGATATATAGACAAATATTTCAGGGGCGTATCCAATGTTCCCACGGAATACAGGCTCAAGATAATGCGCCTTATCGAGAATATGACCCTCGGAGCCGCGGCTGTCGGATATCTTACGGAATCCATGCACGGAGCAAAAAACTAATCCATTGTGAGCGGGAGGGTTCGGGAGTCGAAGGGACTCCTGAGTTTATTCCGCAGGCGGAATTCATTTCCGCCGAGGAAAATCCCGTATTTCTGCGCCCTGACAAAGTTCAGGGCTTTCCGCAGAAATAGGGATTTATTGCCTTAATTTAAACTCGAAAAAGTCCCAAAGGACTTTTTTGGCTATACCGTCTCTCTTTCTTCAATATTTTCTTAATTTACCGCGGCTAAACGGGCGCCATTTATTATATATTTGGTTTTATACTGTTTTTCAGCACTTGAAATCCTCAAGATTTCCGTCCTTGTCAAACTCAAGCTCATAGGGCTCGGAAAGTATTTCCACGTCGTCCCTGTTCATAACGTCGGGAAGGAGAGCCTCGGAAATCTCTATCTCGGAAAGGAAAGATTATCCCTTATCCTCGCTATCCTTGCCTGTGAGTAGTCCGTCAGCTTTGTGCATGTGCGGATGGCGAGCCTGAGCGCCTCATAATCGCTGTTCTGATATACGGGTATTTTTCCCGCGCTGAGCATGGTATTTGTGGAGAAGTTTATCCATGTGCTCTCCCAATCCACGCCTTGAAGGCATTTCTCGTGGTCACGTCGGCAAAGCAAAGTCCGCAGGCGTTTCCATGGCTGGGCTCCGTCATTCCTCTTACAAACATCTTCTTGCAGTCGGAAATCGTCCTCAAATCCGGGCATACTGCCTCTGCCATTATCCTTGGGGTCGGCTCCCTCGCCGCTTATGTTCTTGCCGATCCTGTCGATGACAAGCACGTCGATATTATCGAATTTCATCTTAGGAGACGCCTTCTGGCGATCTCAAGCAGTTCGTGGTCGCCCTCGATGATCCTGTCCTTGGGGAACGCCTTTATCTCGGATATCTCGTCATAGGCGTTCTGTACCATGCCGATGCCCATTACTACGTTCATCTTGCTGAGGAATTCCTTAGCCACAAGGGGTATCCTCTCGGCGAAGGTGTCAAAGCCCTGTCTGTGGAACCATGAACAGCCGTAATGCTTGGCGATTCCTATGGCGATCATCTTGCATATTCCGCTTTCAACATAGCCCTTGAAGTCCGTATGGGGCTTTACTTTATTGAAAAAGTATTATGCCGTCTGCCTCAGCGGCGTATTTGTCGCAGAACACGGGCGTGTTGGCTCCGTCGGGTATCGTTCCTATCTGAACGACGTCCATGGACGCCTTAATCGGCACGTTCATGGCTTCCTCGGTAATGCCGTAGTCCGTAAGTATCTGTCCGTTGCCCTCAACGGTGCCGCCGCCGTGGCTTCCCATGGCGGGGATGATGAAGGAGCTCTGCTCCCCATTCCTTCAGCTTGTCGCATATCGTCCTTATCATAAGCGGAAGGCTGGGTATTCCCCTGCTGCCCACGGTTTTGCTATGCTCTTGCCCTTAAGGGCGGCTCTGTCGATGTCAAGGCCGTCCAGCTCTCCCACAAGATGAGCCTTTATATCGTCTATTTTATCGTCCTCATATTTTTCCCTGATCCTGACCATTTTGGGAATGGTTACGTCCTCAATTCCCTGAACAAAAAAGTTCATCGGCGGAAAATCTATTTTATCATTTAAAAAGCCTCCATTCGATCTAAAAATCCCCTTTTGCCGGTTTAGACGGTTCAGCGCTTAAGCGAAGTTGCATTTTCTGGCCATGGACATATCGTTGAAGCCAAGGGCCTCGGCCTTTGCTCTTTCTTCCGTTTACAACCTCCATCATCAGGTCAAAAGATCCTCGCCCGTGTCGGCGATGGAAGCCTTGCCCGCTACGATGGCGCTGGCGTCAAAGTCGATGTTGTCGCTCATAAGGGAGAATGTCTCTGCGTTGCCCGTTATCTTTATGACAGGAACGATGCCGTTTCCTGTGGGTGTTCCGCGTCCCGTGGTGAAAATAACTATCTGCGCTCCGCCGGCTACCATCGCCGCGATGGAAGCTATGTCCTGTCCCGAGTGTCCATTACGACAAGACCTTTCTTGTCCACCTGCTCGCCGTAGGCGTAAACCTAGTTGATCGTTGAGTATCCGGCTTTATTGATGCATCCGAGGGATTTTTTTCCTCGATGGTCGTAAGTCCGCCTTCCTTGTTTCCGGGGAAGGATTGCCGTCTCTTATGTTCTCTCCGGCAAGGGCGAAATGCTCCTCGTTGTTCTTTATCATATCAAGCAGGTCTTTAGCTACTCTCTCGTCCACGCATCTCGCGGCGAGTATATCCTCGGTTCCCATAAGTTCCGTTGTCTCGGAAAGTATGCTTGTCGCTCCAAGGGAAACAAGTTTGTCGCTGACATAGCCCAGCGTGGGATTAGCTGCAAGGCCGCTGGTCGGGTCGCTTCCGCCGCACTCCGTTCCAAGCATGAGCTCGGAGATGTCGGCCTCTTCCTTCTCGCACATGGAAGCGTCAAGGCTCATCTTCATGGCGTATTTTACGCCAAGCTCAACGGCCTTAATCGTTTCCTCCGGCGTCCCTTATTACGACACATTCAAGTGGCTTTGTTCGTAAGAGCCTTTATCCTCTCCACAAGCAGATGCGCCTGAACGCCCTCGCAGTTATTGCCGACAACGACCGTTCCGTATACGTTGGGGTTAGCCGCGAAGCCTGAAAGCACTTTTGAACGTCATTTCCAGATCGGCGGCGGAGATGGCGCAGCCTCCCTGGTTGGGTATATAAACGGCTCCCGGCACCTGGGAAGCGATGAATCTCGCGGTTTCGCTGGCGCAAAGCGAGCAGGGAAGTATAAGCTACATGGTTCCTTATGCCTATTTTTCCGTCGGGTCTTCTGTATCCTTTGAATTTCATCTGTATTCCTCCTATCGATCCTTATTTCATCATACTGTCCAGGTTCCATGTTAGTGGATATGCTCGCCCTGTTTTATGTCGGCAAGCGCGTATCCTATCTTACAACCGTATTTTGTGATTACCTCGCCCTTTTGATGTCTCTGAGGGCGGCTTTGTGATAAATCGGTATGTCGGTGGCGGCCTTGATCCTTTTTCCTCTCCGCCGATGTTATAGATTATGTCCTCTCCGGCCTTTACGGGAGCGATAACCGTGGCCACGCTGTCGGTATCCTTTATTACAAGACTGTTATACATATTTTCCTCCTTTTATTTATGTAAGGTCAGCAAGGTTCGTCCATATTTCCGTGCTTTCCCTTATTATTTTGTCCACAAAGGGAAGCGTCTCTTTTTCTCAATGGGCTCCAGCAGCATTTTATGGCTGTATACCGTAGCTCCGGCACCCTGTCCTGATTTTCGTAGGTTTTTAAGCAGATAGGGACTAAAATAATTCATGGCGAATGCGTAGACCCTTTCTATGAACCCGTTGTGAGCCGCCCTTCCAAGCAGGCGGTGGAACTCCAGGTCTATGTCCAGCTTCTTCTCCTCAAGCCCCTCCTCTCCGGCGGGAAGGCTGCCGAATCCCTCTATGTTTTCCTTCAGAGCCGCGATGTCGTCCTCGGTGGCGTTCTCTATCGCCATATAAAGTATCTCCCTCTCCACGGCTTTTCTAAAATCCTGTATCTCCTTTTTCGTCGGGCTCATAAGCAAGAAGCTGAAAAGCAGGGGATCCATGTTGGAGAAACTGTCCGGCTGGCTTATGAACGTGCCGTTTCCCCTCTGTATATCGATTACGCCAAGGGCGGAAAGCACCTTCATGGCCTCCCGGACGGAGCCGCGGCTGACGGAGAGCATCTCCGAAAGCTCTGTCTCGTTGGGGATGCGGTCGCCGGGGTGCAGTTCCTTTTTTCTCGAGCTTGTCCCTGAACGTCTTTACGACAAAGTCCACGGCGGACTCGTGCCGTTTCCCCTCTACCCTTTCAAAGCGCCATATTCAGTCCTCCTTTATGCCGAAGGCTTTTTCTAAGGGCGTTATACAAAAGCCCATAGGCCATTTTGGCATATCCCGAATCGGGAACGGAAATCTCAAAACTGTGATAGCATCCGGGGAAAATATGGTATTCCACCGGAACGCCCGCTCTTATGAGCCTTGTCCAGTATTCGATGTTTTCGTCAAGCAGAGGATCCACCGTTCCGATATAGGAGAACACCGGCGGCAGTCCGCTCAGATCCTCGGCCAGAGCCGGTGAGATGTAGCCGTCGGCCTCGCCGTCAAGATAAGCTCCCCAGCCGATCTTGCTGTAATCGTAGCACCATACCTTATGGCTTGTAACGGCCTTCTGGGAAACGCTGTCCGCCCGGCAGTCAAGCATAGCGTAGAGGGAACCTGCAAAACGGGTTTGGGGCCTTTCCTGTCCCTTGTCATAAGGGCGAGGGCAGCGGTAATACCTCCTCCGGCGGACATACCCGTAATGGCTATTCTTGAAGGATCAGCCCCTATGGACGATCCGTTTTTATCAAGCCATACAAGGCCTCGTAGGCGTCCTCCAGCGGGCGGGAGCCTTATATTCCGGAGCAAGCCTGTATTCCACTGAAATGACCATCATTCCTACGTTTTCGCCATCCTTACGCACAGATCGTTCTGCCTGAGCACGCTTCCGAAAACATATCCGCCGCCATGGAAGTACAATCCGCAGGGAAGAAGCTCCACGCCTCTGCCGGCGGGCTCGTATATCCTCAGCTTTATATCCGGAGCGCCTTTGGGGCGGGATCATCTTCTCATAAACATTGACCTCCGGATCATCCTTCAGATTGGCTTTCTCCTGCTCATAGCTGGACTTTTTGAACTCCTCCAGATGAAAGAGGTCAAAGCCCGGCGAAGCGTCATAGTTGGCTAAAAGCTCCGGGTCTATAAGGGAACGCATTTTGTTTTCATCCATTTGAAACACCTCCTAAGGAGCGGGGGCGCTTATAAGACGTTTCTTTACGCTCTCCGAGTTTGTATTTTTATATAAACATCATACGTTTGATGTCTTAATTGTATTCTATTTGACTGAATTTTGTCATTATTAAATTTTCACAAAGTTTTTTCTGAAAATATACAGTGAATACAAAAACGCCCTTCGGTCACACCCGAAGGACGCCAGCGTGTCGAAAAAGTCCTTCGGGACTTTTTCGACACGCCGGCGGATGTTTTATCTTTCTCCTTCTATGGTTTCCACGCCAAGGACCTCGTAGCCCGATCTTCTTACTATATCGGCTATAAGGGCGGTGTCGGCGGATTTTTCATATATACGTCGGCCGTTTTTTGGAAAGGTCGACTTTTGCGTAAAAACCGTCTCTGCCGTTGAAGGCGTTTTTCCACCCTGGCGGCGCAGTTTTTGCATGTCATTCCTCCGATTCTGACCTTCTTATGACATGGATAGTTTTTTACGTCGCTGTCCGCCGGCTTTATTTTCTTCACCTTGTCCTCGCCGGCTCCGCAGCATCCGCTGGCAAGTTTTTTTCATATAGCTTTTCACTGAAAAAATAACTATAACTATAAGTATTACGATTATTACAGCCGTTCCCATATAATACCCTTCCTTCCGATAACGCCGAAAACCGCCCGGAAGGACAGCCTTCCGGACGATAATCGTTTTTAATAATATATGCTTCTCGTTTTATATTGCTTTTTATTCCGCCAAAAAATCGCTTTCAGGGCGATAACTTAAGCGAGGCCTTGCCAAGCTCCATAAGTTCGGCGGAAGTTCCGTCGTCGGGAGCTCCGCAGCAGATAACGCTGTCGCAGGCAAGCCTTATGCCGTTATTTGAGCACATTTCCTCCCAGCTTCTCATCCACTGTCCGTCCCCCCAGCCGTAGGAACCGAAAAGGCTATCTTTTTTGAGGGAAGCTCTCCCATGCAAGCCGTAAACATGGGCTCGAACTCGCTTTCCTCAAGCTGCTCGTCACCCATGGAAGGGCATCCAAAGGCTATGGCGTCAAATTCCGCCGCCTTGTCCGGCGTGAACTGAGCCGCCGTAAATACGCTTACCTCGGCTCCGGCCGCCTTAGCGCCTTCTTCTACCTTCTTCGCCATAAGCTCCGTGTTTCCCGTTCCGCTCCAATATACTACCGCTGTTTTCATATACTCTATCTCTCCTTTTTTTTTTTTCGGTTTATGATTAAACAGCCACTGTAAAGCTGTAATACCGACTTTCCGGTCTCATAAAGGCGTCTATAAATGCCAGTGCATTTTTAAAAATTTTTCAAATGTTTTTTGGCCTCACATTCATTGCAGTAAACCTTCCAGCATCCAACACACTTGCAGTTTTTCCGCCGTTTTCAATGAATCCTATGACATCTCCTAATGGATAACCCAGGAAAACTCCTATTTCGTGGGAAACCGTCGCTTTGGGCAAGCCTTCCCTTTAATCTGGCCACGGCCTTCTCCACGTTCAGCCCGCCATAGCCGCAGGTTTTTAAAAATTCCGCCGTCTCCCTGTTTTCAAGAGCCTTTTTAAGCATGGCCTCTCTGTATACATATATGAGAGCCCTGCCGTCCCTTTTATTCATCACGGAAACAACGACGCCCCTGCCCGACAGCTTGAGGTTAAGCTGTCTTATCTGTTCAAGCACCTCAGCCTCGCCGCCCAGGGGACAACTGAAAAGGCCGGCGGGCTTTATCCCCGCCAAAGTCGGGGAACAGTGCTCGATTACGCATTTTTCAATCAAACAGGCACTCATATCCACATTCACCCGCCTTAGGGCACCTCTCGCAGTGGCCTTCATTATCTCATGAAGAGCCGCCGCGCTTGATGTGTGAACTCGCGCCACCCTTGCTCCGCTTTTTTAGCTTCCTGAAGGGCACAGACTGTCATACTGTGTGAAACCGTATTCGTAAATACTATAAGCAGATCTGGACTTCCTATTTTTCTTTTGAGGGAACCCGCTTCCTTGGTAAATACCTTTGCCTTATAGCCGTATGAACCGCATATCTGCTGATACTGTCTTTCCATTCTCTCATTGCCGCCTATTATAACAACGCTCATTCACATCACCTTTCCTTTAAAATAATATTAGTTAGTATATCCTAACTCAACGGTTTATATAAAGCGGACTACTTGACTTTCGTCCGCTATATTTTAATATATGCTTAAACCAGACTTTTTAACAACGGCCTTGCCGATGAGACGCTCAGACCTATGGTCGAGGCATTATGCAAAAGAGCCGTTCTTCCGGGCGGCATAATTCCCGTTAGCCCAAAAATAAGCAACACTGTGTTAAAGCCTATTACAAATCTATAGTTCCTGTTTATCCTTATAAAAAAGTCTTTGGGAGAGCTCTCTGAGAAGCACAAGCTCCCTTAAATCCGCCGAAAGCAGAGTGATATCCGCGACCCTCTCTCGCTATGTCCGACGAATCCCTCATAGAAACGGAAACATCGGCGGCCGCCAAAGCCGGAGAGTCATTAACCCCGTCTCCCACCATAATCACCTTAGAGCCGTTTTTCTTATATTCCTCAATTATCTCGGCCTTTTGGGCGGGAAGTACCTGGGCACGGAATGTATCTATTCCAAGTCTTTCCGATACGGCTCTCGCCGCGTTTTCGAGTCTCCCGTAAGCATTACGACGTTTTTACTCCAAGCCTTCTAAGTCCGGCTATGGCATCGGCCGCCTCGTTCCTGGGAGGGTCGTTTATAAATATAACTCCGGCAAGTTCTCCGCCTATGGCAAGGTAGAAGCCGAAGCGCCTTCGGCCGCTTTCTACGATCTGTCTGTCCTCTTCATTATATGGTATTTTCTCATCCTCAAAGACGAAATGAGCGCTTCCTATAAGCGTACGCTTTCCGTCAAGCATGGTTACGACTCCATGAGCGACTACATACCCACATCGGCGTGCCTTTCCTCATGGACAAGTCCCTCTCGCAAGCGGCTCTCACCACAGCTCTTGCCATTGAGTGGGGAAGTGTTCCTCTATGCAGGCCGCGGTTCTGAGTATTTCGTCTTCGCCGTATCCCCTGAGGGCAAGCACCGAGCTTACCGCAGGGCAAGCCTCCGTAAGGGTTCCGGTTTTGTCAAATATTATTGTATCCGCCTCGGCAAAGGCCTCAAGGAATTTTCCTCCCTTGACCATTATCTTTTTGCCGCCGCTTCTCTCATTGCCGAGATGACCGAAATGGAGGCGGAAAGTTTTATTCCGCAGGAATAATCAACCATAAATACAGAAAGCGCCTTTGAAGGTTTTCCCGTAAATATCCATGCCGCCAGAGCTCCCAAGAAGCTGAACGGCACTATGCCGTCGGCAAGGCGTTCGGCGCGGTTCTGCACCCGGCTTTAAGGTTCTCGGAATTTTCTATGAGGCCGACTATCTGCCTTATCCTGCTTTCTCCGGGCAGAGCCGTAATCTTAACGTCTACGCTTCCCTCGCTGACAACCGTTCCTGCATATACGGTTATTCCCTTCTTTTTGTGCACAGGCACTGGCTCACCGGTCATGGACGCCTCATTGACCATAGCGTCCCCCCGATACGACAAGCCCGTCAACGGGTATGAGGGAACCGGTTCTTATTCTTATCGTGTCCCCGTTTCTAACCTCCGACATGGGGTCTGTATCTCGTTTCCGCCGCTGTCGATGAGCCATACGGAATCCACGTTAACGGCCAGCGATTGGGTGAGGATCGTTGTGGCGCGTTTCTTTGTGTAATTCTCAAGCACTTCCGAAAGTCTGAGCATAAACATTATGGAACCGGCTGTTTTTATATCCCTCTGGCAGAAAGCGGCTCCGATGGAAGATGCGTCGAGCACCGGAACCCCTATCCTGTGGGAAAGTAGACATCTTGCTCCCTCTCTCCAAAAGGAAAAAAGCCCTGCGTAAAGTTAATATCAGCCTTATTGGCGGCGGAAGCAGTTTTTATAAAATGTCCCGCAACAAGAGCGGAGGTCTGGCGGACAAACTCATCATCCAGTTCCTTTTTCTTATCGTCGTCAAGAGGTTTTCCTACGGGTAGCGCGGTTTTTTTTCAGGCCGTCAAGAATGGCGAAAACGGCCTGCCTGTTATTTTGGGAATAGCATATAAGAATACTCCCGTTGACGGGACAGACCTCAACTCTTTCCGCCCCGGCTTCCTTTCTGAGCTTTTCGGCTATTCCATAGCCCTCCTCAGCCGTGAACGCCAGCGCTCCGCAGCGTATCCTGGTTCTTCCCGGCCGATCATAAACTACATTATATCTCATTATTTATCAGCGTCCTCAGTTTTGGCGTCCTCGGCCATTGCAGCCTGTTCCCTGGCGTCATGACAGATATCCTCGGCGTCCTCTTTTATGCTCTGCACCGCTGCCTCGGCGTTGTTTTTAGCCGTAATTCCCCATGCAAGACCTTTAACGCAGAGTTCTCTTGTCTTTTTCGCCTTTAATATCTTCGTTCCGACAACGGCCGCAGCGGCTCCTCCAATAAAGGTCAGCAGTTTTTCGTTTTTGTACCAGTTCATATTTTATCCTTCTTCCTGTAAACTTCCGTATATTTTGTTATTCAAATTATAAAATGTCCTCCGTGCAGGACAATATCATGAGGGCGCAGTCCCCGGAATCCTCCGGGGAAAGGCCGAAATATTTTTCAAGGTTGGAGGTTATATCGTTATATTTGCTCATAAGGCCACCGGCCGTCATCTCGCCCTTGTCGGTCAGAGAGACCGTTTTATCCTCGTTTTTCACTATCATACCGGCCTCGGAAAGCCTGTTAAGCATATTGAAGGCGCTGGGCGCTGTATTCCGAGCCTTTTCGCGACCTCCGCCGTTCTTATGGCTCTGTCCCCGGAAAATTTTCCGAGGACGAGCATATATTTCAACTGTGAAACGCTCAGTTTCATTTCTATCGCTCCTTTGGAGAGCAGCTCGTGCAGTGGCCGCCGCAGCCTGAGCAGCCCGAGCAGCTGCCTCCGTTTTTCCTGTCGTTTACCAGTTTTTTACTATAAGCGCCGCAATTATCACGACTACCGCGCCAACTATAATTGTAGCCATTTACATCTTCCTTTCGATTTTCAGCGAACGGCGTCAACGGCACGGAGCATATTTACGTTCTTTGCCTGATATCCTTTTCTGAAAAGGAGGTATATGAGAGCGATAAGAACTATAATGGCGGCTACGCTTCCGACTCCGAAGGCCACCCTCTCCGATTATGAGGCCGCCAAGCTGGTATACCATAAGTGATACGGCATAGGCGAATCCGCACTGATATCCGATTGCCGCCCATGTCCATTTCGCGTTGTTCATCTCACGCTTGATAGCTCCGATGGCCGCGAAGCAGGGAGCGCAAAGGAGGTTGAACACAAGGAAGGAGTATGCCGAAAGCTGAGTGAAATGCTCGGCGATGGGGAGCGAGTCCGGCGAAAGCGCCTTCCTCAACCATTCCAAGGGCGTCTCCGGCAACGGCGTAAAGCGTTCCGAATGCTCCGACAACTTCCTCTTTAGCCACAAGTCCGAGTACGGTAGCGGCGCTGGCCTGCCATGTACCGAATCCAAGGGGGCTGAATATTACGGCAAGACCCGAGCCGATCTGTCCGAGGATGGAGTAGTCCATTTCCTCAACGGCTCCAAAGCCTTCGGGTCAAAACCATAGCTGGATGTGAACCATACGAATATTGAAGCGAGGGTAATGATTGTTCCGGCTTTCTTGATGTATGACCAGCCTCTTTCCCATGTTCCTCTGAGCACGTTGACGAGTGTAGGTCTGTGGTAAGCGGGAAGCTCCATAACGAAGGGAGCGGGCTCTCCCGCGAAGGGTTTTGTCTTTTTAAGGATAATACCTGAAATAACGATGGCGGCAATTCCTACAAAGTACGCCGAGGGAGCTACCCACCATGCTCCGGAGAAGATTGCTCCTGCCATAAGGGCAACTATGGGCATTTTAGCTCCGCAGGGATGAAAGTCGTCGTCATAATTGTCATCTTTCTGTCCCTGTCCTGCTCAATGGTTCTTGAGGCCATAACTCCGGGAACTCCGCAGCCCGTTCCTACGAGCATTGGGATGAAGCTCTTTCCGGAAAGGCCGAAGCGTCTGAATATACGGTCCATAATGAAGGCAATACGAGCCATATATCCGCAGTCCTCAAGGATGCAGAGCATAAGGAAGAGCACAAGCATCTGAGGAACGAATCCAAGAACGGCTCCAACACCGGCAACGATACCGTCAACAACAAGGCCGACAAGCCAGGGAGCGGTATTGATACTCTCAAGGAATCCTCTTAAAGGCTCAATGATCCATTCTCTGACAAATACGTCGTTCGTCCAGTCCGTTACCCATGTTCCTACCGTTGTCACGGATATGTAATATACAGCTATCATAATAACTGCGAATATGGGGAGGGCAAGCCATCTGTTTGTAACGATCTTGTCGATCTTATCCGATGTGGAAAGCGGATTTATTTTTCTTATAATAGCAATCCTTTATTATTTTCGCGATCCAGTCATATCTTGAGGCAGTTATGATGGATTCGGCGTCGTCGTCAAGCTCTGTCTCGCAGGCTACTATGTCGTTTTCAATATGTTTAAGCGTTTCAGTTGGTATATTGAGCTGTTCAAGCACCTTTTCGTCACGCTCAAATACTTTGATAGCGTACCATCTCTGCTGTTCCTCAGGAAGTGAGTGGAGAGCGGCCTCCTCAATGTGGGCAAGGGCATGTTCTACACTGCCTCCGAAAGTATGCATAGGAATGGTTTTTACTCCGGATGACGCTATATCAACGGCTTTCTGAGCCGCTTCCATGACACCCTCGCCTCTGAGAGCGGATATTGTGCAGACCGTTACGCCAAGTTCCTTTCAAGCTTCTTTTTGTATCTATTTTATCGCCGTTTTGTTTACCACGTCCATCATGTTTATCGCCATAACCACGGGGACTCCTATCTCCGTAAGCTGTGTGGTAAGATAAAGATTTCTTTCTATATTTGTTCCGTCAACAATATTGAGGATAACGTCAGGCCTTTCATTTATAAGATAATTCCTTGCTACGACGTCCTCAAGCGTATAGGGTGAGAGGGAGTAAATTCCCCGGAAGGTCGGTTACGCTTACGTTTTTGTGCCCCTTGAGTTTTCCCTCCTTTTTCTCAACGGTAACTCCAGCCAGTTTCCCACAAACTGGTTGGAGCCGGTGAGAGCGTTGAACAATGTGGTTTTCCCGCTGTTGGGATTTCCAGCGAGAGCTATCTTAATGTCCATAAAACTGTTCTCCTTTCCGTTAGTCCCATCTAACATTCATTTAAAATAAAAAGGGGTCATTCGACCTCAATCATTTCCGCGTCCGCTTTGCGGATGGAAAGCTCATAGTTCCTTACAGTGACCTCGATCGGGTCTCCGAGGGGAGCTACTTTTCTTACATACACAGGCACTCCCTTGGTAATTCCCATATCCATTATCCTGCGTTTTACCGCTCCGTCCCCGTGGAGCTTTTTAACGGTCGACGTGCCGCCGATCTTAACGTCTCTAAGAGTTTTCATCAGATTTCCTCCCTGTTTATACCATAATTTTATTGGCCATTTCGCGGCTTATGGCGACCCTCGCCTCTTTACCTGGACGATGAGGTTGCCTCCGGTCTCGGTGATAACTGTCACCTTTTCGCCGGCCGTAAAGCCAAGGTTTTCAAAATTTTTTTGTTTCCGCCTTTCCTCCGACTCTCTGTATACATACTGAGCTTCCGGAGTCTACCATTGATAAGGGCATCATATCTGCCTCCTTTTGCCGTAAAGCAATACTTTATTTGTTATATTAGACTAACACATTATCTTAAATCAAAGCCTGAATCTTTATGATATTAGGCTTTGCTAACTGCTATATAATATTAGTATACGCTAACAATTTTGTCAATACCTTTATTAAAAAATTCGCAAAATTTTCTTTTTATTTCACAGGATGACGCCCCCGCGCTTAAGCCAAAAGCCCAAAGGGCCTTTGGCTCAAAGGGAAGCTCACCCCTTACGCCCAAAAATCATTGAGCTCGCTGAGGGAGAGCATTTTTATGACCATTCCGCCGTATCTTTCCATAAATTCCGGCAGGGAAGCCGCGGGATAATGGGCGACGGCCTCCGGAGTTTTTAAGGGATTCCACGGATTTGGTTATGCCGCTTATGAGCCCCTCGTTAATTATGCTGTAAAACTGAGGCCCAAGACCTGTGCTGAAATGCTTTTATGTCGTTTTTTGAGGAACAGCTTTTATGGTTATTGAACAGAGAAAAATTGACCAGCTTCTGGGGGAGTACGGTATTTTTTCCTCATCTATGACATAAAAAAAATTAAGCCTGTCGTTGCGTCTGCAAATGTCGAGCAGGTGCTCGATAATAGCCTGCCTGTCCTCCAGCGACATTTTTATTGCATAACGTCGGTAAAGTAAAGATCCCCATTTTCTATATACTTCATTATGAGAAAATATCGTCCCAAGTAACTATGAGCTTGCGGAAAAATTTTTCCATATATTCGTCAAAAGCCCTGCTCCCGGGCGGAAACGATTATTTTTTCGATCATTTCCGGCGGCAGGAAAAATTCGCAGCCCCTGGCCAGAAACATCTGAAAATCGCCGTAGGCGTAAAAATTGCTGCGGTATCCGGTCTGCATCATTTCCCTGGCGGTGGTCGCCATTATAAGAAGATGGTTTATCTTGAAAAGCGACTGCGTCCTCTCGTATATGTCCCGTACCTTTTCCGGGTCGGTTATAACGACAGCGAGGGTGATCCTTCCCGAGGAATCCACGGAACAGAGCACAGCGGCGCGATCCTTCACCACGATCAGGTTCTGATTCTTGAAATTTGAATCGTCGTAAAAGTCAAAGGAAATATAGTGGTACTTGTTTATGAATCCATACAGCGGAAGAAAATCGCCGCCGGACAGCTCGGACGTGTTTATTCCTATCCTTATCCTTATGGGCGAAGCCACGTCCGATCGGCTTCCGCCTCGATGGGAATGTTTTTGAGCATGGATATTATATCGAATGTGCAAAGCGCCCCACCGGCTCCGGCGAGGTGAACATCATTGCCGGGAGCTCGTGGGTCATATAGTCTACTATATCCCTGCGGTTGGAGAGCACCCTGGCATGGTGGATGACGTTTTTCCTTACCTGGCTGTCGTTGAACGAGAGGGATCTTTTGAACGCCTCTTTAAGCATGGTATAAATATAAGTCTCAAGCTGCTCGTCCCTGACGCTGACGGAAAACTCCGCGCAGAAAGAGTCCAGATCGCCGTTATTTTTTATTTCCCCGGCAAACGCCTTGGCCAGGTTCCTGTTTACGTTTCCGGCCACCCTTGCCGCCGGCAGCTTTGACTTGTTGCACCATTTGCTTATATACGATATATCGTATCCGGCTATGTCCGCCGCCGCCGACATTTTCATATCCGTAAAACGTATAAGTTTTTAAGCACCTCTCCGTAATCGCTCATTGTACCCGATCCTTCCTTATTATTAATTATTTTCCCAATCCCTGTAATTTGATTATAGTAAATAAATTCAAATATGTAAACATAAATTTCGTCAAGTTTGAAGTCAAATAAATTCAAATATGACAACCGTGGAAAATTGAATAAAACAAAGTCCCATTGATTTCATTCCATATCAATTTTACAGGCTTATAATACAGTCAATGAAAAAAAAATACAGTAAACCATTGGCACATTAGAAACGAAAAGGAGAGGTTATAAATGGGAATGGAAAAATACAGAATGAGGATGCATCATGTCGGAATCGTGCTTCCCACCATTGAGGCGGCAAAGGAAGTAATGGATACTATCGGAGTTGAGATCGACTACACGGGATATGTAAAGGCCTACACATCGGATCTTATTTTCACGAAATACGGCCCCAACGAAAGCCCCATCGAATTCATCATCCCCAGAGGAGGAGTTCTTGCCGAGTACAATAAGGGCAAGGGCGGCATCGCTCACATCTGCATCGAGGTAAACGACATCAAAGGGCGCTACAGAGGAGCTTATATCAAAAGGATTTGAAATGCTCGAGAAAGAGCCCGTTGAGGGAACGGAGGACATCATTGTAAACTTCCTTCGCCCCAAATATTCTCACGGAATACTTATTGAGCTTGCCCAGACGGTGGCTCCTATAAAAAGAAACTAAGAAAAAACTTTAAAAACTGATATAAACGGAGGTCTCAGGAATGAAAAAAAGTAAAAGTTTTACAGCCGTCGGAGATAGCGGCTCTTATAAAGGACGGAGAAACACTGGCCACGGGAGGATTTGTCGGCAGCGGCAGCCCCGAGGCCTTTCAAAGGCTCTGGAGAAACGCTTTCTGGAAACGGGCTCACCCAGAGACCTTACATATATGTACGCCGCGGGACAGGGCAACAGAGACGGAAGCGCGTCGGATCACTTTGCCCACGAGGGTATGCTGAAAAGAGTCATCGCCGGACACTGGAATATGGCTCCCAGACTTGGCCAGCTCGCCATGGACAATAAGATCGAGGCGTACAACATCCCTCAGGGCGTCATCTGCCATATGTACAGAGACATCGCGGCTCACAGAGTCGGAACGGTGACCCATGTCGGTCTCCACACGTTTGCCGATCCCAGAATAGAAGGATGCAAGCTGAACGAAAGAACGACGGAGGACATCGTTGAGGTAATAAACATACTTGGCGAGGAAAGACTTATATTCAAGACAAGACCCATCGACGTCGTATTTTTTAAGAGCTACAAGCGCCGACGAAAACGGAAACATCTCCATGGAAAGGGAGGTTTGCCCTGTTGACGCCACTGCAATGGCCTTGCCGCGAAAAACAGCGGCGGAAGGGTATACGTTCAGGTCGAGAGACTGGTCAAGGCCGGAACCATTGATCCAAAACTCGTAAAATACCCGGAATACTTGTTGACGCCGTAGCCGTTGCCGATCCCGAGGATCATCCCCAGAGCTTCGGACACGCTTACGACCCTACCCTCACAGGCGAGGCCGTCGCTCCCGATACCGAATCGGAGCCCCTTCCCCTTTCGGCAAAGAAGATCATCGGCAGAAGAGCGGCCATGGAACTCAGGGGAAAACAGCGTCGTAAACCTTGGCATCGGAGCTCCCTGAATATGTTTCGGCCGTAGCCAATGAGGAAGGCATCGGAGATTATATAACGCTCACCGTTGAGGGGCCCCGTTGGAGGAATACCCTCGGAGGCTCACAGTTCGGAGCGTCAAGAAACGCCGACTGCTACTTTGACCAGAACGTGATGTTCGACCTCTATGACGGCGGCGGACTCGACCAGGCTTACCTCGGACTTGCCCAGGCCGATGAAAACGGAAACGTAAACGTATCCAGATTCGGCCCCAGGATAGCCGGCTGCGGCGGATTTATCGACATAACGCAGAACGCCAAGAGAGTTTACTTCTGCAACATTCACCGCCGGCGGACTTAAGACAAGCATAAATGACGGAAAGCTCATCATCGAAAACGAGGGACGCGAGCCCAAGTTCATCAAACAGGTGGAGCAGATAACATTCAGCGGAAACTTTGCCGCTAATAAAAAAAGGACAGCCCGTTATGTATATAACCGAGAGAGCCGTATTTGAGCTCAGAAAGGACGGAGTATATCTTACGGAAGTGGCTCCCGGAATCGACATCAAGACGCAGATAATCGACGTTATGGGCTTCGAGCCTAAGATCGACGGCGAAGTAAAACTGATGGACGAGAGAATTTTCAAAGACGAGATAATGGGACTTAAAGTAAATTTAAAAAGCACGAAGCTTTTTGAAACCTTAAAAAAAGGAGGATATTATCATGAATTTTGAGTTTAACGAAACCAGAACGATCTCAGAATGATGGTAAGAGATCTTGCCGAGAAGGAGATCTACCCAGAAAAGGAAAACGACGAGAAGGACGTGTTCCCCGTTGACATCTTCAAAATGATGGCCGATATGGGTCTTACGGGAATCGGCGTTCCCGAGGAATACGGCGGACCCGAGGCTACAGACATCGAGAGAATGATCGCCATCGAGGAGATCGCTAAAAAGGACGGAGCCGTTGCTACTATCCTTGCCGTTCACGGTATGCTTATCCAGGCGCTCGTTAAATACGGCACTGAGGAGCAGAAAAAGAGATTCCTTCCCAAAATCGCCGAGGAAGGATATTACACAGCATTCGCCCTTACGGAGCCCGGAGCCGGCTCAGACCCCGCTTCCGCTAAGACAACGGCTGTTTACGACCCGCTACAGACGAATACATCCTTAACGGAAACAAATGCTTCATCACAGGCGGAGCGAGAGCGGACGCCATCCTTGTATTCGCTCTTACGGATCCCTCAAAGGGAGCCAAGGGAATGTCAGCCTTTATCGTAGAAAAGGGAATGAAGGGCTTCAGCACAGGAAAGATCGAGGACAAGATGGGAATCAGATGCCCGAGACAGCAGAGCTTTTTTCTTTGATGACTGCCGAGTACCCGCGGCCAACAGACTTGGCGAGGAAGGCAAAGGCTTTGGAATCGCCATGGGATCTCTTGACGGAGCGAGGGTAGGCGTAGGAGCCATAGCTTGGCCTTGCCGAGGGAGCTCTTGAGGAATCACTTAGCTATGTGAACCAGAGAGTGCAGTTTGGCAAACCCATCGCGGCGCTTCAGGGAATCCAGTGGTACATCGCAGATATGGCTACGGAGATCGAAGCCGCAAAATGGCTCGTATACCATGCCGCATATCTTAGAACAGAAGGCAAGCCTTATACAAAAGAAGCGTCAATGGCAAAAACTTTTCTGCTCCAAGATGGCAAGGGAAGTAACAAACCTCGCTATGCAGATCCATGGCGGATACGGATATATGAAGGAGTATGCCGTAGAGAGAATGTACAGGGACGCTAAGATCACGGAGATCTACGAGGGAACAAGCGAGATCCAGAAAGTGAGAAAATCCTGTATTTCTGCGCCCTGACAAAGTTCAGGGCTTTCCGCAGAAATAGGCGACCTCATATTTCATTTTATTATTTCAGCTCCAACATCTTTTTAACTTCTTCGTGCGTGTAGGTAACAGGGTTATTTTTGTATTCTTCCATCGCTTTATTGTACGCTGTCAGGTCAAATTCATCCTCTATACGCTC
>VOFD01000021.1_pt1 | contig 42001 bp, 59 predicted proteins | sample 5384101 | NCBI WGS metagenome assembly VOFD01 (sample SAMN12384723, study PRJNA508395) | human gut metagenome | isolation source: healthy gut C | host: Homo sapiens
CCCTCTTGTTAAACTTAAAGATTCTGCTGACATTATCGTGAGAATTTAAATCGAATACACATAAGGCTGCTGCCTGACATGCAATTCCGGTCAGCATTGCTGACACGAAAACAACACCGTATACGAAATCTGTAAATCAGAAACATTCAAGCCTTTTTCTATTCTTTTGCAAAGTGCAGTACGTTCTTTTTTTGTTCCGATCAACAGTACTTCAGGATACCAGATAACATTCATTGTACGAATGCAAAGTACCAAAGAGTTTACATGGCATCTTTTAAGCTCAATATTGCTTTATGGAGGTACAATCATTTTTTGGAATATTGCGGAGAATCCCGCATAAGATAATAAAAAGCGACAGAATTCGCTTTCTTATTCATTTTGATTTTTGATGTTGCTTAAAGCATTGTTTCATCCTCACATTGATTATTATATACTTTATGTTTGAAAAATGCAAGATGTTTTTACACTCTTTTTTATAATTTTACACTGGCAATCTACTTTACTTTTTGATAGTATGCAGATATAATTATAAGATAATAAGATGCTAGGGTCAAAAGTCTGAAGACACAATGTGCTTGCACAGGAGTGGTTTTATGGCATCTTTTAACCTTAATCAATATCATAATCATAGTAATTCAATAAAAGGTTAACATATCATAGATAGGATGTGATAATATGAAGATAGAAAAAATCAACGATAATCAGATTCGCCGCACGCTTACACGTCAGGATCTGGCAGACCGTGAGATCAAGCTCAGTGAACTTGCTTACGGCACAGAAAAAGCAAAAAGCGCTGTTTCGTGATATGATGCAAAGAGGCCGCATACGAATTTGGTTTTGAAGCAAATGACATTCCTTTGATGATAGAAGCGATCCCGATTTCTTCCGACTCTGTAATTCTGATCGTTACCAAGGTGGAAGATCCGGAAGAACTTGATACACGTTTTGCAAAATTTTCACCGTCAAATGGCGAAGAGAACAACAACATCACTCCGCCGGCACCGGCACCTCTTGAAAGGAGCCGATGATATCCTGAATCTTTTCAATAAGATCCACGAGGCAAGAAAGATGGCTGAAAATGCACAGCAAAAACTTCTGAAAAGAAAGAAAAGACTCCTGCAAAACCGGAGATCAATCCGGAATCCTTTCATTTGACGAAACTTTACCGTTTCCGCGATCTGGACACTGTGATCCGTGCGGCACACATTCTGCAAAATTCTTACCAGGGTTACAACACGCTCTATAAGAATCCGGAAGGCCGTGAGTATCTGCTGACACTCAGCAAATCTGCACACACACCAGAAGAGTTTAATAAAGTCTGCAATACCCTTTCTGAGTATGCTTCCAGCCTGAAATACACACCGGGCAACGAAGCGTTCTTTTGAAGAGCATCTGGAATGTATCGTTGCGGATGAGGCTCTGCAGAAGCTTGCATTGATCTGATCGATATGAAATCGATAGTCAGAGTTTCTGAACCGATTCGCCGCAAACGGAAATAGAGTGTAGAAAAAGCGTCTCCGCCTGGGAAATCCTGGTGGAAACGCTTTTTATTTTTAATGGATATTCACAATCCACTTTTGCTGTCTGTTTATGCCTGTTTGCTTTCAACAAATGCATTTACTCTTGCTACCAGCAGATCCGGCTCGATACCATGAACAAGAGCTGCCTCTTCGATGGTCTCCATCTGTGCGGATGGGCATCCAATACAGTGCATGCCGCCTGCTACCAGTACGCCTGCCATTTCAGGATCCATTCTTAAAATATCGCCGATAATCATATCCTTGGTTATTTTCTGCATGATTTTCCTCCTTTATCATTCTGTACAGACTTAAATTTCTCATAAAAATCTGTACCTGATTTCTTTTGACAGGTTGATTATAATATGTTTTTGTACTTTATGCAAGGCATAGAAAAACCTCTTGTATATTCCAGACTTATGTATTAAAATGGGATAAAGATTCGGAGAGCCGAATCCTGTTGAAAACATATTTCATAAAAAATAAGGAGGTTTTATCATGGCATACGTTATTACAGATGAATGTGTAGCTTGCGGTACATGTGCAGAAGCCTGTCCGGCAGAAGCTATCAGCGAAGGCGATGGCAAATACGTAATCGATGCAGATGCATGTCTGGATTGCGGTACATGTGAAGGAGAATGTCCTACAGGTGCTATCGTAGCAGGTGAATAATTAAAAAAATTTTTAAAAAGCAAGGGGAGTTGCGTAAGCGACTCCCCTTGTTTTTCTATTTTCTTTTATTTAAAAATCCGAAACCATTTTTTATGGCTCTCCTTCTCTCTTGTCGCCGCCACCATCTGCCGGTTATGCTGAAAGGAGCGAATGGTTTCATCCAGATTTCGGTAACGTTCTTCCTCTCTTTTTTCCTGGATCTTCATCAGGATCTCCATTTCTTTTTAAAACACTGTCTGCAATCCGATTTTCCAGCTCCACATTATTTTCCTGAAGAGCACGTTTCATGATATCACCGACAATGTCCTGAAATTTTTCCAAGTTGTCCAGTGAATCTACAAACGGAAGTATGGTCTGTGGTTTCGGGACTTCCTGTGTGCTGTCTTTTAAATTCGCATCCGAATCTGTTTTTTCTGTATGTTCTGCTTTTTCAGTTTTTGTTGCTGTGTCTTTCATTACTGCATTTTTCTCTTCTGTGATTTCCGTTATTTCTTCTGCTTTTTTCTGTATTTCCGGAATCAGCACCTTGATCGCTTTGAGCTGAAATCCTTTGTCCCGCAGTTCTTTGACTTTCTTCATGATATAGATCGTTTTATCGGTATAGTAGCGATGTCCAAGTTCCGTTCTGCCCACTTTGATGTCCAGCTCTTCTTCCCAGCTTCGAAGTACATGTGCCTCCACCCCTACCTGTCTGGCGGCATCGGAAATCATGTATCTGATCTCGCTCATCCTCTACCTCCCAATATTGTAACCGTTCAATACTTTCGCAATTACAATGCAAAACCAGTTAAAGTAACTGCTTCCATTTGTATTGAATCATTACTTATGTTTTTGGACGTTGTCCCTTTTGATGCCTGCGAGTTTGACCCTGGCATATTTACATGAGAATGCCAACGAATTTGTACCCTGGCATATTTACATGAGAATGCCAACGAATTGCTCCGTTACAAAGTAACTCTCGCAATTCTATAAACATTCGGAATCCGCATATTTACTGCGTAAATAGCTACTTCCTCATGTTTAGCGGGTCCCAAGTTCAAATGTCTTATCTTGCAAGCAAGAACGACACTTTGACCTTTGTACCCTGGCATTCTCATATGATTGTAACATATTTCTTTCTCAAAAACGTAAAAAAGATATCGCAAAAAGCGACACTTTTTTCATCCCGGAAACTCCCGGCGTTATTTTTTAAGTTTGCAAATTTGGTGAGGTTTGGCGACCATGCAAGCTCTACCGTACCGATTGAACCATTACGCTGTTTGGCTATGATGACTTCTGCAATGTTCTTTTTCTCGGAATCTATTGTAATAATCATCTCGATAGATAAACATAACAACGTCGGCATCCTGCTCGATCGCTCCCGACTCACGCAGGTCGGAAAGCATCGGTCTGTGATCCGGTCTCTGCTCTACTGCACGGCTCAGCTGAGAAAGTGCAAGCACCGGAACCTGAAGCTCTCTGGCAATCTCTTTTAAGGATCTCGAAATATCGGAAATCTCCTGCTGTCTGAGTCTGCACGTTTGCTTCCTGTCATCAGGCGCAGGTAGTCGATCATGATGACATCCAGACCTTTTTCTGCTTTGTATTTGCGGCATTTGGAGCGAAGCTCCGCAACGGAAATACCAGGCGTGTCATCGATGATCAGGTTGGAACGTCCAACGATCCCGGCTCCCTTCGATCAGTTTCGCCCAGTCATCATCGCTCAGATTTCCGGTACGAAGTCGCTGTGAATCTACCTGTGATTCGAGTGCGAACAGTCGGTTGACCAGATGTTCTTTTGACATTTCCAAACTGAAGATCGCTGCCGTATAATTTTTCTTAAATGCCATATACTGGGCTATGTTCAGTACAAATGCGGTCTTTCCCATGGAAGGACGAGCTGCGATCAGTACCAGGTCGGAAGGTCGCATACCGGTTGTCTTGTAATCCAGATCAATAAATCCGGTCGGGATTCCGGTCACGCTTCCTTTGTTTCTCGATGCCGCTTCAATCCGGTCGAGTGCCCGCAACACGACATCTTTGATCGGCACAAAGTCTCCGGAATTTCGTTTTTGAACAATATCAAAAATCCGCTTTTCTGCTGATTCCAGAATATCTTCCAGTTTTTCTTTTTTCGCTGTAGCAGTCATTTGCGATCTGTTCATTGACTTTGATCAGTTTTCGCAGAACTGCCTTTTCATGTACAATCTGTGCATAGGCATCTGCATTTGTAGAGGTCAGTGCAGAAGTCAGCAGATCTTTGACAAACTCCAGACTGCTGATCTCAGGCGGTACGTCTTTTTTCACGCAGAAGATTCTGCGGCGTGATCAGATCTACCGGTTTGCCGTCATTATAAAGCTCTACGATCGCATCAAAAACAATGCCGTACTGATGCTGATAGAAATCGTCTCCGCTTATGATCTCGGAGGCTTTGATGATGGCTTCCTGATCCATGAGCATAGCACCGATTACAGACTGCTCTGCCTCAACACTGTGGGGCAATACCCGCTTGATCAGTGCTTCTTCCATTTTTATGCCCCCTGTTAAATACCTTCTACTACGACTTTCAGCTCTGCTGTTACCTTCGGATGCGACTTAATCGCAACGCTTGTTGTGCCGACTGCCTTGATTGGATCTTTCATCTGGATCTTCTTCTTATCGATATCATATCCAAGCTGTGCTTTTGCGCTTCTGCAATTTCTTTGCTTGAAACAGAACCGAATACTTTTCCGCCTTCGCCTACTTTTTACAGAAACTTTTACCTGTGCCTTTGCCAGTTCTTCTGCAAATGCTCTTGCGTCTGCCAGCTGTTCTTTTGCAACTTTTTCATCGTGTGCTTTTTTCAGTTTTATATCATTGATGTTCTTTGCACTTGCTTCCAGTGCAAGTTTTTTCGGGAACAGCATATTTCTTGCATATCCATCGCTTACATTTACCATTTCACCTTTTTTTCCAAGTGCTTTTACATCTTCTACAAGAATAACTTTCATTTAAATCGCTCCTTCTTCTATCATCGTTCTTATCGTACTTTTCAGCTTATCTTTTGCTTCTTCAAGTGTCACTCCGTCCAGCTGTGCTCCGGCGATGTTCATATGACCGCCGCCGCCCATACGCTCCATAATGATCTGCACATTGACCTCATCGATGGCTCGTGCACTGATATAAATACGCTCTTTGTATTCTGTCAATACAAAAGAAGCCTTGATACCGACAATGTTCAGCAGTTCATTTGCGGCCTGAGCACCGACTACAGTCGGGCTTTCCAGATCCTCACTCGGACAGCGACTGATCGCATAATACTGCTCAAATACTTCTGCGTGGCGAACCGCTTCTGCTCTCGCCTTATAGGAACTCATGTCATTCCGGAACATCTTGCGGACACGCGTCACATCTGCTCCACATCTGCGTAAGAATGCCGCCGCTTCAAAGGTGCGGGAACCCCTGTTTTCGCCATAAAATTGTTGGTATCAATAATAATACCTGCATAAATACAGTCTGCTTCTTTTCCTTTCAGACGGATATCATCTGCAAAGTACTGCAAAATCTCTGCAATCATCTCACATGCGGATGATGCATACGGCTCGATATAGGACAGAACCGCATTTTTGATCACTTCGTCGCTCTGGCGGTGATGGTCAAGCACAACGATTGTCCTGGTCTGATTCAGGATCTCGGAACACTCTGTCATGCTTGGACGGTTCGTGTCAACAACCACCACAACGGTGTCGTGATCCACGATCTTTCTCGCCTGCTCATGTGTCACAAACATATCTTCCGGATATTCTTTGTCATTTAGGAACAGATTCACCCACTGACGGATCGATCCATTGATATCTCCGAGAACAATATGGGCTTTTTGTCAAGAATCCTTGCCGCACGCCATACGCCGACGGCTGCTCCGAAAGAATCGATATCCGTGATCTTGTGTCCCATGATGACCACATCTTCGTGGCTTCCGATAAATTCGCGAAGTGCATGTGCCTTTACTCTTGCTTTTTACACGCGTGCTTTCTTTTCCATCTGCTGGGACTTGCCGCCGTAGTAAGAAATTTTATCGTTATCTTTTACGACTGCCTGATCACCGCCGCGTCCAAGAGCAAGCTCAATGGCAATTCTTGAAAACTCATAATTCTGTGCATAAGTACTGCCGTTCACTCCGATACCGATACTTAAAGTGACCTTCATTTCGTTTCCGATGTTGACCGTCTTTACCTCTTCCAGAAGGGAAAAACGGTTTGCTTCCAGTTCTTCCAGTGACTTATATTTCAGAACTACAAAATACTTGTCCTTCTCAAGTTTTTTTGTGATACCGTCCAGATTCGCCACATATTTGCTGATCTTACGGTCGATCAAGGCAAGCAGAAGGGAACGTCTTACCTCCTCCACGCTCTCAAGCACTTCATCGTAATTGTCCAGGTAGATCAGTCCGGCAACCATTTTCTGTTCCTGATTCTGACGGATGTAATAATTCAGCTCCGTATTGTCAAACAGATACAGTGCGATCAGATAATTCCCTTCCTGCGGAATATCCACAATCGATACTTCCTCGTTGAGATCTCCCATTGAAAGTTTCTGCAGATGTGCCTGATAATCGTTTTCATTATAAAAAATCTGCACATCTGTTTCTTCCTTTTTGCACGGAAGTGCAGACGCATCAATCTCCGGAAACAGGTTTGAAATATTTTTCCGATACCTGGAATCCTTTCCTGTCACATCACAGAATGCATCATTCATCCAGAGTACTCTTCCATCCGTATCGAGTACTGCATACGGAATGGAAAAATTTTTCAGCATCCCTTTCTGGATCTGGGAATACTGGGATGCAAACGCAATCATCTCACGGAGAACAAACGGACGGTAACGCAAAGATCAGAACAGACATCAGAACCCAATAAGCGGCAGTAAAACAAAATACCAGAAATCCTGCTTTCACATCGATCGCAAAAACCAGGATATCCAGCATCACAAGTAAGACCGCCACGACTGCCGGCCACTGCATATAGGATTTTAATTTTCCGCTGTGCCTTACCTTCTTTTTCTTATTCATTGCATCTTCTCCAAACCCTCAGTTACTATCAAAGCCTATCATACCATTTTTTCCGGAAATAGAAAAGGTTTTTTTACGCTTCCAGCCATTCCCTGACCACCCCTCTGATAACAAGCAGCATCAGCGGACCAAGCAAAACTCCCGTCATCCGAAGATGCAGATCCCCCATATACTACAACTGCGATAACAATGGGATATACGCCCAGCTTTTCCCCTAAAAGCCGTGGCTCCAGGAAATCCGCGTGCTGTTGGTAATGAGAAAGAAAGTCAGGTAAGCTGCGGCATGAAAGAAGTCTCCACGAAACAGTTCCAGTGCCGCCCACGGAAGCAGGATCGTCCCTGTCCCGATAAACGGAAGTGCATCCAGAAAACCAATCAGGATCCCGACCAGCAGGGCATAGGAATTCTGCAAAACCCACAGACCTGCCACGCACTCTGCCATCACTGCCGCCATGATCAGAAGCTGTGCCCGAAGCCACAGACCCGCCATCTGCCACAGACGTTCCCCAATCCGCACCAGATGACGAAACGTGCTGTATTTCTGCAATTTCTGACAGATTTCATCATAATCTTTGATGATCAGCAGGACAGCCACAAAAATCACAAAGAGCACACTGAACCATTCTGCGGCAACGACTGCATACCGCACGGAATATCGAAAAACCTGCGTGATATTGACTGCCTGTATTTTTTCCGACATTTTTTCAATGTTCTGGTAGACGATCTCTCTGATCGCCTCACTTTTCATCCCGAATTTCTGATTGAGCAGCACACAGCATCCGTCGATCATCGTTTCCATCTTTGCCTCGTACTGATCAATATGCAGAAAAATGCTTTGCGAATCTGTGCAAACAGCCGCACACCGAGGAACCACATGCATACGCCTGTTATTCCAAGGACCAGGCTCATCATGCAGAACAAAAAAGACTCCCTTTTCCTACTTTCCGAAAACACGGATATTTTTGCAGACGGATGGCGGCCGGATTTAAAATCCTTACAATCAAAAAAGCCACCAGAAATGGGGCCACATAGACGAATATATATTTAAAAATGATATATACCGCCATTATGATTCCCACAATTCCGATTGCTTTTTCTGATTTTTGTATTCATCTTCGCCGCACCTTCCTTATCCGCTTTTATCGGATTTAGTATGTACGACATAATCTTTTTCATTCTGTTATCCTGTTTTTACCGGATATTGCTATTCTTTGCGGAATTTTTCAAACGCTCCTCCTTCCGGAAGAACGGTGAAATCCATCTGTTTTCCGGTTTTCGGATGCTGGAAACTTAAGCTGTAAGCACAGAGTGCCGGAGTTTCTTTTCGCGTGTTCCTGTCGTTTTTGCGGATTTTTCGTCGTATTTTTTATCACCCGCAATCGGCATGCCCGCTCCGGAAAGCTGTACACGGATCTGATGATGCCGGCCGGTCAGAAGTTCGATATCTACCAGGCTGAGATCCTCTGTTTCTTCCAGGATCGCATAACGCAGTTTGCTTTCTTTTGCACCTTTCGTTCCCTTTGGCACAATATAAGAAGTGTTTGTCCTGCGGTCTCTCTGAAGATAATCCGTCAGTTCCTGATATTCTCTTTGCTGTTTCTGTTTCTTTGTATACATCGGCATTTCTACGCACAACTGCACAATATCGTTTCACGACCTGACCGCCGCCCTTCCGGTCTGCAATCTGACTGCTTAAATTCGCCTTTGCCTGTTTTGTCTTGGCAAATACAATCACGCCCTGGACCGGCTGATCTAAGCGATGCACAACCCAAGATATGGCTCCCCCGGTTTCCCGGACTCTTCCAGAAGATACAGTTTCAGAATGCTGACCATATCTTTGACTCTGAATTTGCACTCTGAACCGGAACTCCTGCCGGTTTGCGACATACGAGAATATAGGGATCCTCATACAGAATCCCGATATTCCCTACCATTTTGATACATTGTTTCTGATTGCTGTTTTCCTTTTTCGTTTCTCCACACATAATTCTGTCTGCCTCAGTCAGATTACAGATATTTTTTCAGTGCATCCACCTTGTCCAGTTTTTCCCATGGCAGATCCAGGTCGTTGCGTCCAAAGTGTCCGTAAGCCGCTGTCTGTTTGTAGATCGGTCTTCTCAGATCCAGCATTTTGATAATGCCGGCCGGTCTTAAATCAAAGTTCTCACGAACGATTTCTGTGATCTTTTTCGTCAGAAAGTTTGCCTGTTCCGAAGGTATCTACCATAACAGAAGTCGGCTGTGCCACACCGATCGCATAAGAGAGCTGGATCTCGCATTTGTCTGCCAGTCCTGCCGCTACGATATTTTTTTTGCAACGTAACGTGCCGCATAAGCGCAGAACGGTCTACCTTTGTACAGTCTTTTCCTGAGAAAGCTCCACCGCCGTGACGAGCGTATCCACCATAGGTATCAACAATAATCTTACGTCCTGTGAGACCGGAATCTCCGTGAGGTCCACCGATTACAAAACGGCCGGTCGGATTTACAAAGAATTTGGTGTTCTCATCTACCAGTTCCTGTGGCAGGATCGCATCAAATACATGTTTTTTGATGTCTTCGTGGATCTGTTCCTGTGTTACGTCCGGATCATGCTGCGTAGACAGAACAACTGCATCCAGTCTTGCCGGTTTTCCGTTTTCATCATATTCTACGGTAACCTGAGTTTTTCCGTCCGGTCTTAAGTAAGGCAGTGTTCCGTCTTTGCGGATCTTGGTCAGCTGGCGTGCCAGTTTGTGTGCCAGTGCGATCGGATAAGGCATGTATTCTTCGGTTTCGTTGGTTGCATAACCGAACATCATGCCCTGATCACCTGCACCGATTGCCTCAATCTGATCATCGGTCATCTTGTGTTCTTTTTTTGCTTCCAGTGCTTTGTCTACACCCATAGCGATATCGCCGGACTGCTCATCGATGGCAGTGATCACGCCGCAGGTGTCAGCGTCAAATCCGTATTTACCACGTGTATAACCAATTTCGCGGATAGTATCTCTTACGATTTTCTGAATATCAACATATGCATTTGTTGTAATCTCACCCATAACCAGTACCAAACCGGTTGTTGTTGCTGTCTCGCATGCTACACGGCTCATGGGATCCTGCTCCATCAGTGCGTCAAGCACGGCATCGGAAATGGCATCGCACATTTTATCGGGATGCCCTTCAGTTACGGATTCAGAAGTAAATAAAATTTTCTCCATTTGTTCTCCTTTTTTAATAAATGAATGTATGATGCCTTTGAACTGTATGGAATTTTTACAATTCTGACATCGGTAATTTTATAGTTCCTGATAATATGAAACTACATGGTTTCTTTTTATAATCCCACAGAATGCTTTTCTGTGGAACGAAAAAAGGTCCACAAAAAGCACCTCTTATTCCAATGATAAGTTCAATCCTCTTATTGTTCGAAAACTCGCTCAGGTTGGCACCTTCCTTTGAGGGGTTGCCGTGGCTTCACAGATCCTATGTATCTCCATCACTCTGAATAAGAGAAGCTATTTAATTTTCAACCAACTCTCAGTTTGAATTTCTGAATTTCCTTTTCGGTGCTAACTCGTTCAATCTCAGCACCAAGGCCGCTGGAGCTTGTCTTCAAAACACTCATATCCACGCTGAATATAGACAATATCATCGACAACGGTGACACCTTCTGCCGCCAGTCCGGCGATCACCAGTGCCGCTCCGGCTCTCAGATCCGGTGCACTGACTCTTGCTCCTGTAAACCCATCGGTTCCGTAGATAATAGCAGAATTACCTTCTACTTTAATCGTCGCACCCATTCTGGTAAGCTCGTCCACATATTTGAAACGATTCTCAAAAAATGCTCTCTGTCACAATACTGGTACCGTGTGCCAAAGCCAGGGCAACTACGATCTGCGGTCGCATGTCGGTCGGATACCCCGGATACGGCAGTGTCTTGACGTTTGTGCTATTTAAACGTTTGGATGCTACCACACGCACAGCATCGTCAAATTCTTCTACCTCGCATCCGATCTCGACAAGCTTTGCTGTCGTTGCTTCCAGATGTTTCGGGATGACATTTTTTAACCATGACATCGCCTCTGGTCTTCGCTTCGCCGCAAACATAAAGGTTCCGGCTTCGATCTGGTCGGGAATAATGGAATACTCTGCCCTGTGAAGCTTCTGAACACCGCGGATACGGATCACATCGGTACCGGCACCCTTGATATTGGCGCCCATGCTGTTCAGGAAGTTCGCAACATCAACGACATGCGGCTCTCTTGCTGCATTCTCAATGATCGTGTATCCCTCTGCCATAGATGCCGCCATCATGATGTTGATCGTCGCACCTACGGAAACCATATCTAAATAAATATGTGTTCCTTTCAGCTTTTCTGCCTCTGCAACGATGGAACCGTTTCGGATACTCGTTGTCGCTCCCAGTGCTTTGAATCCTTTCAGATGCTGGTCGATAGGTCTGTCGCCGATGTTGCATCCGCCAGGAAGCGGTACTTCTGCTCTTTTATATTTTCCAAGAAGTGCTCCCAACAGATAGTAGGAAGCTCTGATTTTCTTAATAAACTCGTAATCTACACTTACCTGACCGATCATAGAACCATTGATAGCCACTTTATGACGGCTGATCCTGTCAACTCTGGCTCCGATCACACTGATCGCTTCGAGCAGGACATTGATATCCTGGACATCCGGAAGATTATCGATTACCACGGTCTCATCTGTCATCGCCGCCGCCGCCAAAATACCAAGTGCCGCATTTTTCGCTCCGCCGATTTCAACTTCGCCCACCAGGGGATTGCCGCCTTTAATTACATACTGTTCCATAGACACCTCTATTATTAAAATATACTCTCTATCTCTGATGCATCCGTTACCGCTCTGCATCATTATCATCATTTTTCAAATTGTTTTTTTTTACTTTTTAACGAAATTCTGTAAACGTCCGGAAATGACGTAAACACCTGCGAATATGTGCCGAGGACAAAAAGCGATTCCCCTAACATCATAATTTTATTATACCACAAACTTGGTGTTTGTAAACAAAAATTAAGATTTCAGTAAAAAGCAACGAAGATACATTTCAGGAACCGTGGATTTTAGCTATATTCTCCGTAACATTCTTGTAACAACCACTATTTTCTGCTCCGATATCGCAAAACCACCTGTTCCATCGTCTCTTCCACGCTCATGTTCGTTTCATCGACGGTGATATCAGCATATTTTTTTCATAAAGTGGAATGCGTTCTTCATAAAGGCTCTGCAAGGTCTGGCCTTCCTGAAGTGCGACACCTCTGCACCGCAGGTCACCGAGTCGCTCCTCCAGCTCCTCGCAGGTCAGTTTCAGATAAACGACCGTTCCGATCTCCTTTAAATGCTGCATCGCAGAATCTCTGTATACAACACTTCCGCCGGTTGCGATCACGCATCTTTCTGCCTCAATGGAAGCATTGACGCGTGCTTCAATATCAAGAAATCCTTCCGTACCAAATTCTTCGATCAGTTCCGGAAGCCTCTTTCCTTCCTGACTCTGGATCTCCAGGTCGGAATCAATAAAACGATATCCCAGTACTTTTGCAAGCACAACACCAACGGTGCTTTTTCCTGAACCCGGCATGCCGATCAGGATGACATTTTTTGAACTCTTCATTTCTTACCACCTGCCTGTTTTTCTCATAACTGTATCACAGCAGATATGGTTTGTAAAGATTGCTTCTTAATGGCACATATTTTTTTCCCTTCTGCACGTACACTGTAAAAAAACAGTTCAGGTATCTGCCTATGTCCTCCTTTCTTTCCAGACTTCGCAGGCACAAACTTCTGCTTGCTTTTCTTCCTGCTCTTATCTTTCTCTTTTGTTCTGTTTTTTATTATGAAATCAATCATTCTTTTGTCGCTTTCTGTGATACAGTCTTTCGAAATGAAATTACAGAAAATACTTTAAATCTGCACTATACACTGGAAAACCCGGAAATTTTAAATCTTTCTGATCCGGATGTTTCGTTTGGTTCCATGAACCCGGAAGTTCTCGCAGATTCTTTTTCACAGCAGAATATTTATCTGGAAAAACTTTTCAAGTTTCCCAAAGACTGGCTTTCCACAAAAAACCGTCTCACTTATGATATTTTAACAAGTGCTTTTTCGTTACAGGCAGAGGGTGAAAAATACCTGCTTTACGATGAGCCGCTCGGTCCGTCTCTCGGCACACAGGCACAGCTGCCGGTTCTGCTTGCAGAATACAGTTTTCATAATAAAAAGATATTGAAACGTATCTGGCTCTTCTTTCCGGGCTTCCGGAATACTATGACAGCATTCTGCAGTTTGAACGTGCCAAATCAGTCGCTGGACTTTTCATGGATGCTTCTGTCGCTCAGGGCGTGATCGACCAGTGCGATGCTTTTTCTTAAGACCGGCGATCAGAATATTCTGTTTACCACTTTTGACAGCCGCATCGCCTCTCTTGATTTTTTAAATGAAACCGAAAAGAGAAATACTGCTCTTTGAATCGGAAAGCCCTTGCCTCCTATGTTATCCCGACTTACCGGAAACTTTCCAAAGGGATTTCTGCGTTAAAAGACAGCAAAGCAAAAACGCTCTCGGTCTTTGTTATCTTCCGGATGGCAAAAATTATTATGCTTATCTTGTCAAAGACACGACCGGCTGTTATGACAGAGTGGAAACGATTTTTAAAAGAATCCAGTCACAGCTCGTAAAAGATATCCACAAGCTGCGTCAGATCGCACAGAAAAATCCACAATTATTTTCCGATTCCGGGGATGAAACGCTGAAAACGGTGAATGATCAGATTTCTTCTGATCCAAAGGAGATTCTGAATGATCTGAAACGGAAAATGGCAGAGGATTTTCCGGAAATCGCGGACGTGACATACGAAGTCAAATACGTTGAAAAAGCTCTGGAAGATTATTTAAGCCCGGCTTTTTATCTGACCGCACCGCTCGACAACCGCAACCAGAATGTCATCTACATAAATCCGAAAATCGGTTACCGTGGACTGGATCTCTATTCGACACTTGCACACGAAGGTTATCCGGGCCATCTGTACCAGACGATTTTCTCGAACGACTCCGGTATCCGCCCTGTCCGCAGTCTGACAAATTTCGGTGGTTATGTGGAAGGCTGGGCAACCTACGTGGAAATGCAGTCATTTTCTTACGGATGTTCTGATAATATCATTGCCGAAATCTATCGCCTGAACCGTTCTTTAAACCTCGGCATCTCTTCTTTTCTTGATATTCTGATCCATTATTATGGATATGACCGCCCGCAGACGGCAAAGGTTCTTTCGCAGTTTGGCTTAAATGGAGAAGGGACTGCCGATGCCTTTTTCAACACCATTTTGGAGGCTCCTGCAAACTATCTGAAATACTATGTTGGCTATCTTTGTTTTGAAGATTTAAAACAGGCGACCCTGAAAAAGAAGGTGCTTCTTTTTTCTTTGAAAAATTTCCATAAAAAATACTGGAAACAGGTCCGTGCCCATTTCCAGTATTGTATAAATACGTTCTGCAAAAATCATAATAAATTTTGCGGTTATTTCCATGATGCCAGGGTCTAAAAGTCAAAATGTCGTTCTTGCTTGCAAGATAAGACATTTGAACTTGAGACCCGCTAAACATGAGGAAGTAGCTATTTACGCAGTAAATACGCGGATTCCGAATGTTTATAGGCACTGAGTGCCAGTGGCACTCGTTTAGTGCCGACCGAAGCGGAGCGTAGATTGCGGGAGTTACTTTGTAACGGAGCAATTCGTAGGCATCAATCAGGGTCTAAAGGTCAAAATGTCGTTTACTGCTGATACTGCTCAAAAAAAGCCGATCAGATTGGTGAGTGCCTGTGCCAGCACTTCTTCTTCCTGTTCACTCATATTTGCAATCGTCGCCTTGATCATTTTGTCGTGAAAGAGGCGATGATGCTCATATGCTCTCCGGCCTTTTTTCGGTAAGAGAAATCAGCACGACCCTTCGGTCTTTTTTTCATTTGCGTGTACGATTTACATAACCTTTTTTTACAAGATTGTTAACCGCAATCGTCAGCGTTCCGACCGTAACAGAGTTTTTTGGCTACGAAAGACATATTTCGCGGTTCATCAATGCCGATTGCCTCGATGATATGCATATCGTTATTGGAGATCTCGCTGAATTCCCCCGTCCGGATCGCTTTTTTCTTCCAGTGTCATAATATCATGGAACAATCGAACCAGAACATTATTTAACGTGTCGTATGTCGTACTCACAGCTTTCCTCCTTCTGCTTTTCAGGCTTTGTCTCTGTCAACTAATTCCCGGTAGACATCTCTTTTTTCCGACTCCGCGGTCTTTTTGCTACCTGTTTCATCGCTTCTTTTTATCCATGCCCTGATCCAGGTATTTCTGCATATGTTCTTCGATGTCCATCTCTTTCCAGGCTGCCTGACTCTCCTCTTTCATCTCTTCGCCGGCTTCTGCCCTCGAGCACCAGTACACATTCGCCTCGCGGTGCTTCCGCTTCATAGTACGCCACTGCCTCTGAAAGTGTCGTGGTGAATGCTGTCTCATGCTTTTTTCGTCAGTTCCCGCAGAACCGTCATTCTGCGGTCGCCAAGTGTTTCCAGAAGTTCTTTTAAGGTACGCACCAGCCTGTGCGGTGCTTCGTAAATGATGATCGTCCTGGTCTCGTCTTTTAATTCTTCCAGAACTTCCTGTTTTTCTTTTTTATCCGATGGAAGAAATGCCTCAAAACAGAAACGTCTGGTGGATAATCCGGAAAGTGTCAGTGCCGTCACGCAGGCACAGGCTCCCGGAAGGGAAGTCACCTCAACACCGTTTTCATAGCACAGACGCACCAGATCTTCACCTGGATCGGAAATGCCCGGCGTACCGGCATCGGTGATCAGGGCGATGTCTTTCCCTTTTTTCATTTCTTCTATTAAAACATAGGCTTTTTCGATTTTATTGTATTCGTGATAACTCGTCAGCGGAGTATGGATATCAAAATGATTTAAAAGCCGGATGCTGTTTCTGGTATCCTCCGCCGCGATCAGATCCACTTCCTGAAGCACTCGCAGAACACGCATCGTAATGTCTTCCAGATTTCCGATCGGAGTTGCACACAGATACAGTTTTCCCTGATTTTCGCTCATATATTTCTCACCTTTCCGAATGCTCTTTGACCCTGGCATCATTATATCCGTAAATATCATAAATCTGCTTTGTATACACGCCCGGTGTCTCATACACAATCAGCGGCGGCTCACAGGTGATCCTTGATTTTGCACCTTTCATGGCTTCGATCAGGACCATGTTCGGTTCCTTATCAATATACGGATGCACCATCTGCATTCTCTTTGGCTCAAGTCCGTACTTCACAAGCAGATAAAAAATCTCCGCCAGCCGGAACGGTCGATGTACCAGATAAAACTTTCCGCTGTTTTTCAGAAGTTTTGCTGTCTGGACGATGATGTCCTCCAGCGTGCAGTAGACTTCATGCCTTGCGATCATTTTTGCATTATCCGGATTGACCAGACCGTGATGCTCGATCATATACGGCGGATTACTTGTGACTACATGAAAAGAAGCCGAAGCAAACAATGTCCCGGCCTCCTTGATATCGCCTTCTACAATAGAGATTCGCTCTTCCAGATGATTATACCGAATGCTTCGCATCGCCATATCCGCACTCTCATGCTGTATCTCAAGACCGGTAAAATGTCCGGCTTTTGTCTTTGCCGCCATCAGGATCGGGATAACTCCAGTCCCGGTACCAATATCCAGAACGTTATCTCCCGGCTTTGCCTTTGCGAATCCGGAAAGCAAAACCGCATCCATTCCAAAACAGAATTTTTTTCGGATTCTGGATGATATGGTACCCGCTTCTCTGCAGATCATCCAGTCTCTCATCCGGATACAGTTTAATTGTCATTTAGTTTTGATTTTCCTTCCTTTTTCTCCATTGCTTCGAGTTTCTTCAGCTCTTGTTCTTCCTGTTTCCCTGCCCCGCCGTTTTTCTCTTTTCTTCTGCGAGGTTTGAACTTGAGCTGTTTGACATCGTATTCACGGATCTCTTTTTCGTCCCCGACTTCCACAACCACTTTTACGGTCTGACGAAGCACGTTGACACTGTGTACTTCTCCTTTTAAACCGTCCTCAGTCGTCACCGTATCATTGACCGCCGGCAGACGGCTGTTCAGATACTCGTAAGTCTCCTCTTCATTTTTCAGGCAAAGCACATCAGTCTTCCGCAGACACCGGAGATCTTGGTCGGATTCAGTGAAAGATTCTGCTCTTTTGCCATCTTGATTGAAACCGGTGCGAACTCAGATAAGAATGTATGGCAGCAAAGCGGTCTTCCGCAGATGCCGATACCTCCAAGCAGTTTTGTCTCATCCCGCACACCGATCTGACGAAGCTCGATACGTGTCTTAAATACGGATGCCAGATCTTTTACCAGATCACGGAAATCGATTCTGCCGTCCGCCGTGAAATAAAACAGGACTTTGTTGTTATCAAACGTATATTCTGCATCGATCAGCTTCATATCCAGCTTATGTTTGCGGATCTTCTCGGCACAGATACGCATAGCATCCTTTTCCTTTGCCAAATTGCGTTCTACTCTTGCATCGTCATCCGGTGTTGCGATACGCATAACGGCTTTCAGCGGCTGAACTACTTCGTCATCCGGAATCTCCTTTGGATTGGCTACGACGCCGCCGTATTCGATTCCTCTTGCTGTCTCAACGATCACATGGTCTCCCCTTTTTGATCGGCAGTTTTTTTCGGATCAAAGTAATAAATCTTCCCGGCCGTGCGAAAACGGACACCAACAATTTTATCATTATACCAAATTCTCCTTTATAAGAAGAAACAGCAGTTCCATGGTCAGATCAAAATTAACGTTTGCATTCAGACGCGTTTTCGCTGTCTGGAGTCCCCGCAGAATATTTTCGATACCTTCGTAGGAACTTTTATTGATCTGATCGGTGATCACATTCAGCTCATCTTTAAAAATGAGCCCATTGCTGTCTCTTGTCGCTTTAAAATACAGGATGTCACGATACCACACCGCCAGAAAATCCAGATAATCCTGAATATCAATCTTAAATTCGGATACGGATTTCACCGTTGCGATAATATCGTTGATCTCCATCTTAGATACATTTTTCAGCAGATGAAGTGCTGAATTTTTGATTTCATTAAAGCTGTCCGATGTTGCCAGCTGTACGGCTTTTCCGATATTGCCCTGTGCAAATGCCACGCAGACATCCGCCTCATAATCCGGCACCTGTACATGCTCCATCAGATACTGCTTGACTTTATCGTCTGCGACCGGTTTCAAAGAAAGCATAACGCATCTTGATAAGATGGTCGGCAGAAGTGCTGATGCATTGTTTGCAAGCAGCAGAATCACTGCATATGCAGGTGGCTCCTCGATTGTCTTCAGAAGTGCATTCTGTGCAGCCGCTGTCATTTTCTCCGCATCCGGCACAATATAAATTTTATATTTTCCACTGTATGGCTTGATCAATACATCGTTCACAATCTGTGTTCTCACATCATCCACGCTGATGCTGTTTGGCTTTTCGTGCATCAGATGTATGATGTCAGGATGGTTGCCGCTCTGTGCCTGTACACAAGAATGGCACTGCCACAAGGCTCTGTGCCTCCCTTTTCACACTGCAGTGTTTCCGCAAAAACATCTGCCAGCGGCTTTTGCCGCATCCCTTTTCTCCACTCAATATATACGCATGGGACACCTTCCCAAGTTTCATCGCACTTTTCAGATGCGTAACAATCTGCTCATGTCCTACGATTTCCTCAAATCCAGGCATATGCTCACCCCTCTCTGATTTTATCATTCGTATACCCAATGATTTTCTATTATATCATAAATAAGCGGCTTTACCTAGAGTTTTTTCTTTACGATACATTTCTTTTTGAAAAAGATACCTGTAAACGCCTGACCAGTTTTATTATGTAAGATTATATCCTGATGAGAATTTACAGATGTGGATAGATGCAGAAGATTCACTAGAAATCAAAAAAAAGCAGCGTGAATACCTGCTTTTAATGTGGAAAGTTCAGAGCGTCATTGTGAACTACTCGGTAACTGAGTTACCAGAGCATATGAAGTCCAAGATCAATAGATAAATAATGTCCATTCTAGGAAAGCTGTTCCGGCTCTTTATAATGATGCCGTTCATAGTTGCAGATATTCCAGATTTTGGAAGCTACATAACACATATGCCCTGTGATATTGGAATATTCCGGCCGGATTTTTACAGATGTTCTGTGTGACAGCAAAGATCCCTCTTCCTCCCCTCAGACAGTAATGCGGATCGGTATTTACAGTCCGCTTCGCTACTTGCTCATGAACGCAGTCGCTTAGTGCTCTGCACACTTGAAGCGGGGGAATGCTTCTCTGCGTTCAAATCGAAGTCACTCATGGCTTTATACATTATTTACTCTGAAAAATAAATTCTGTAATCTTCTCAACACACTTCTGCAGTTCTTCATTCTGAAAACGCTTTTTTATTCCTGCCTTCTCCAGGTTTTCTTCCGAAAAATCAGCACTGTCTGCCAGAAAACGCCGACACATCTCATCATAATTCGGCTTTATCTGACTGCGTTCCCGATCCAAGGCCTTGCCAGACGCATCCCGTCCTCAACCTCGACATAAATCGGCACAATCCGTTCTGCCCCATAATAATCCCGCAGTTTTTCATAGGAAACCAATGTTCCGATTGCCAGATAATCTTTTGTATCCAGATCTGTCTGCTCATCGTCTACCGTAAAATATTTCCAGACTCCACCAACGACCTGATATGCCCGCGGCTCAATCACCTTCCCGGCATCCTGAAGCTCTGAAAGCCTTTTTTCATCCACAAAATGATACTGCACACCATCCGTCTCATTCGCTCTTGCCGGCCTTGTCGTATACAGTACGATCTGGTGCAGATTTAATTTCTTTTTTTTTCAATATTTCCTTAAAAATCGTGTCTTTTCCCGATGAACTTTTGCCCATCATATAAAAATATTTTTCCCATGTTTTTCCTTACTTGTTTCCAAGAATACTTCTGATATTTTTGTTGCTCACCGCCTACAGGCGGAAATTATCTCACTTCTGATTTAAAAAATGCCTTGAATGGGCACTATAATTCTATGAGAATTAATATACCTCTATTGTACTCTATCTCATTCAAGGCATTCTTGCTTTTACTTGCTGATTTACATTGTTTTTGAAATTTCTACAATCTCCCATTCTTCTTTTTGTAAAAAATATTTATCACCAGTATCTCACTTATTTTTGTTCCAAACTCACATCTTCCGGCAACTCCGTAAGTCTCCTGGCTTCTTTCTCATCAAAACCTTCCCGGCACAAATTCCTGTATACCAGTATTTTGCCTTCGATCTTGCCTTCGATTTTTCCTTCTGTTCTTCCTTCACTCCTGCCAATCTCGATTCCCTTGGCAATACCCATTTGCTCTAACCTTTCTGCCACATCACACATACTGTGCACCCCTTCCTTCTTTTTTTTCCTGAAAATTTCCTCATAACGTCTATCTCCTGTCATGACCTGCAAAAGCTTCAGCACTTCATCCACATGCCGGATCTCTGTTGGATCATCCGGTATATAATCTCTGTTTTTTCTTTTCTGTACAAAAAAAATTCGCCACTACTTTAAAGTCACTGCGGAAGTGACTGATCTGCTCTTCTGTCAGCCATGCAACCTCAAAAACATGCATCTGGTAATCATTTACATATCTATCCAGACATTTAGGTATTTCCATCAGTTCTTTGATCTTTTTTCTGCTGTTCCAATGCCTGTCTGTCCCGAAATACAATACAATTGTCACCACCGGTAGCATTTTTTCTTCTTTCCTGCTGTAACTGATTCCGATATGCCGACCCATCGTATCCAATGATGCGAAACGGCATATTCTTCTCCACGATACTCTGATTTTCAATTCCACAGATTGCAAGTTCCACCTTCTCATCCTTCCAGTATTTTGCAATATCACGCTCCAGTTCATGAACCTTGTCATCTTCTGCCTTATACTGTGCATGAACGGTTGTATTTTCCAGATCTTCCGGTTTAATCTCCTGTTCCCCGCCAAATAGTAATCCATTTATGATATCTGCAAAAACATCATTATAATCTTCCAATACCTTTTCTGTAATATCTTTTTTGTCCCATAGGCTTCGCTCCTTTTTCTGTATTTTTACCTGTATACGAAGCCATCTGTTTTGTATCTGAGCTGTATTTTTACATTTTCCGCAAATACCTTGAACTGTATCGAGATTTCCTCTCGTACAATCGTATTAGACCAAAAGATGCCATTACATAATTTTTCAGCCGCTTCGTGCAGGCTTTTGATTTGTGGATTTTCCTGCCGAATGGCATAGAATATCGAATAAGATTTGATGTATTGATTTTGTTTGTGTTTATTATACTTGCGTATGTGATGCGTGTCAACCTTTTTGTTTCTTTTTCAAAAACATCCAAATAAAATTGACCGAGCTCTTTAGAGCGAGGGATGCTTCTTGTCCGAAGGGCAAGAAGATAGCCTTAAGAAAACTTATATGTAAAATATAACGCTATGATGATCCGAAAACAATCTCCTGACACGCGCGTTTCCTGTTCGGTTCGCTCGCCTGTTAGCCGCCCTTCGCCCTAAACTCGCCTCTTCGAGGCTCAAACAGCGGCTCTTTGGGGCGGCAACATCGCAAACCTCATGACGGAAGCCTTGCTACCGTCAGAGCGATTTGTTTTCGAATTCATCATGGCTGTATTATTTTACGCACCATGTTTTACAATGCAGTTCGTCTGCACATTGCCAAAAGCTCCTGGCCTGTCAGTGAGTGCTTAAGCGAAAAGCTTTCTCAAGCCAAAATACAGAACATTAAAAAGCAGAAGTAAAGTAACGAAAATTTGCCGCCGTCACTGTGCCTCTGCTTTTTACTATCTTGATGCGGAACGTTTTGATTCTAAAAACTTTCTGCGTGCACCAGCGTGGCAAAAGGCTGTTTCCTGCCAGCGTGTAAAATATGATATGAAGTGTTTTTTAAAAACTATGACTGTTCAAAAATGTACAGCAATGTGCAAAATGAACAATTCCCAAGAAGGCACTTTTACGTGCCCTTCGGGGAATTCGTTCATTTGCACATGCAATACTGTTCATTTGTAAACAGTATTTTAAAACACCTGACACTTCCATTCCTTACACCTGCTAGGAAACCAACGGTCAATTTTTATTTACTTCACCACTTCAATTTTCTCTCCTCCATAATCCCTCAACCCCTGGAACTGAAAGCCTTTCTTCTTATACCCTTCCAGTTTTTTCAGAAGTGTGCCATCTATCTTCTCTCCCGGCACGATCATCGGGATTCCAGGTGGATAAAGATACAGAAATTCCCCGGAAATCCGTCCCTCACTTTCCTGCAAAGCCACGCTTTCTTTCTGGGATTCAAATGCTTTATTCATCGTGCAAATGATAGTATTTCTTGTAACTCCATCTTCAATCCAGTTACCTTCTTTTTTTGCTTTCTGTAGTCTGGAAACGGTTGATCTGTTCATCAATACCTTTTACAGCATAAAACAGTCTGTGAAAGCCCTGATCCGTGTCACACAGCGAGGTCAGTGCCAGTACATAATTTCCCGCGCCATTTCCATTTCGATATTGTAAGTACGAAGCAAAGCATTTTCTGAAGTTCATTTCCGGCGACTCCGCATTTTTTACAGAAAAAATCATCTTCGAACGATCGAAATCATAAATACTGTTTTTTCCGACACTGCTCTCATCCACCAAATGAATGGAACGAAATTCTTTTGCCCTTTTATAAATGCGATCCAGCCTCTCAGCAAATTTATCAAAAGCATCTGTTCCCTGCTCTTCCACATAACGAATACATTCATCTATTCCAGCCATCAGAATATAGGACGGGCCGCTGGTCTGGTACATCTGCAGAAACATCCGGACTTTCTGACGGTCAACGAGTTTTCCGTTGATATGGATCAGTGCTGTCTGTGTATAAGAAGGCGGCGTTTTATGAAGACTGTGGATCACGATATCTGCCCCAAGATGCACGGAATTTTCCGGGAAATGTTTGGAAAATCCGAAATGTGCTCCATGAGCTTCATCCACAATCAACGGTTTTTCATGTGCATGTGCAATTTCTGCAATTCTCTTCACATCCGAAACAATGCCATCATAAGTTGGCGAAGTAATCACGACCGCCTCGATTTCCGGATGCTCCTCAAGAGAACGCTCCACATCTGCTGGATTGATACCGCCATTTAACATAAATTCTTCCTGAATTTCCGGGTAAACATAATATACATCCAGATTTCGGATCAGTCTTTGCATGGTAAACTGCTTTGTGGCAGTTACGTGCAATCAGAACGGTCTTTTTCGCACATGCAGAAACAGCACTTAAAATGCCCGCCGTGCGCCGTTGATCAGAAAATGCGATTCTTCCGAACCATAAAGTTTTTCCGCTTTTTTTCTGTGCCTCCAAGAGAACACCCTCGGCATGATGCAGATTGTCAAACCCTTCTATCTCTGTGATGTCAATTTTATATGGATTAAAATCAACCGTTTTCTGTCTTTTATGCCCCGGCATATGAAACGGATAGATACCGGAATTTCCATAGTTTGCCAGTTTGTCAAATAACTCTCCCATCTCGTCTGCCCTCCTTTTCTTTCGTCTTTTTGTTTCAGTTCTTGTATCTCTGTCTGTAATAACTTCATACAGCTCAAACCTTATCGCAACTGTAAAGGCGCCGAATAGTTATCTCTATCTTAATACATTTTTCCACAAAATCAAGCAATTCTTTTTAATGTATATTGTCCTGAAAAACAAAAACCAGAGGCACAGTGACAACAGCAAGTCTCCGTCATAGTACCTCTGGCATTATATAATCTTATATTTTTTTTAACCTTCCGCTTCAGCGACCCCTAGCAGGCCAGGAGCTTTGGGTAATGTGCAACTAACGGTATTGTAAAAATAGCTTGCAAACAATACAGCCATAATGAATTCGAAAACAAATCGTACTGACGGTAGCGAGGCTTCCGTCGTGAGGTTTGCGATGTTGCCGCCCCGGAGAGCCGCTGTTTGAGCCTCGAAGAGGCGAGTTTAGGCGAAGGGCGGCTAACACACGAGCGAACCGAACAGGAAACGATGCGTGTCAGGAGATTGTTTTCGAATCATTATGGCGTCCTATTTCATACACCTATTCTCACAGCGTTCATTTGCACATTCACAAACCTCCGCCGTAACTTTTATTTATCCTGTGTATCCAGATAAGCTTTACGTCCTTCATCGTACAGGTTATTTCCTTCGCAGTCGATGATAACAAATAAAGGCATATCTTCTACATACAGTTTTCTCAGTGCTTCTGCACCCAGATCTTCATACGCGATAAGCTCTGCTTTTTTGATGCATTTTGCAAGCAGAGCGCCGGCTCCGCCGATGGCTCCGAAGTATACGCCACTATATTTCTTCATGGCTTCCACCACTTCCGGAAGACGTGCGCCTTTACCGATCATACCTCTTGCTCCAACAGACATCATAGTCGGAGCATAAGCATCCATACGTCCGCTGGTTGTCGGACCTGCAGACCCGATAACCTGACCTGGTTTTGCCGGTGTGAGGACCTACATAGTAGATCGTAGCATCTGTCGGATCAAATGGAATCTTTTTTCTCCTCTTGCCAGTGCTTCACACATACGTTTATGTCCTGCATCTCGCGATGTATAAATGGTTCCTGTCAGGTAAACTGTATCACCTGCATGGAGTGTTTTTGCCAGTTCTTCTGTAAGAGGCAGTGTAATATGTTTTTCCATTTAAATCACCTCCGATTTATGGCGGGTCACATGGCAGTTGATATTGACTGCACATGGCATACCTGCGATATGTGTAGCCATGGTTTCGATATTCAGGCCGATGGCTGTTGTCTTTCCACCAAATCCCTGAGGTCCGATTCCAAGCTTGTTTACTTTTTCCAGCATTTCCTTCTCCAGATCAGCATAGAACGGATCCGGATTTTCGGAATCGATCGGGCGCATCAGCGCTTTTTTAGCCAGCAGTCTTTGCTTTATCAAAGGTTCCACCGATTCCAACCCCTACAACCATCGGAGGGCATGGATTCGGATATGCTGTTTCTACCGTCTCAAGGATAAAATCTTTGATTCCCTGAAGTCCGGCAGATGGTTTGAACATCCGGATCTGGCTCATGTTCTCACTTCCGAAGCCTTTGGGCCTACTGTGATCTTTATCTGATCTCCGGGAACGATTTCTGTATAAATCATAGCCGGTGTATTGTCGCCGGTGTTTCCACGGCGTACCGGATCCTTTACCACTGATTTGCGAAGGTATCCTTTGTCGTATCCGCGGCGTACACCTTCATTGATTGCATCTGTGAGATCTCCGCCTGTGAAATGTACATCCTGTCCGATTTCAAGGAACACGCATGCCATTCCTGTATCCTGGCAGATCGGTACGCACTGTGTATCAGCGATTTCATAATTCTCAATGATCTTGTCCAGTACTCCCTGGGCAATTTCCCAGTCTTCGCACGCTCTGCAGTTTTTGATCGCACATTTCACATCTTCCGGAAGATGCTCATTTGCTTCGATACAGAGCTTTTCGACTACATCTGTAATCTGGCTTGCCTGAATTTCACGCATGTTATTTCTCCTCTCATTATCTACAGGAGCTGCTTCATGACAGCTCCCGTAAATGAAAATATAATGATGCCAGGATCAAAAGCCTGAAACCACGATGTGCTTGCACAAGAGTGGTTTTGTGTTTTGTCTTAATTATGCAGTTTTACCACTTCACCTGTGATTTTTCTTTCATGTCTTGCATAATGAGGCAGCGACATCGGAGATACTTCGTTTGTTTCTACTGCTTCTTTCAGTTCTTCATCGTATGATTTTTACATGATCCAGGTTCATCTCACCAAGTTCTACTTCTTTGCATTTTTGCAGCTGCTTTCTTACCTGCGTTTCTACCGAATACGATAACATCCAGCAGAGAATTTCCCATCAGACGGTTTCTTCCATGGATTCCGCCGGCTGCTTCACCTGCAACTAAGAGGTTGGGGATCTCTTTGGTAAATCCATCTCCTGTGATCTCCAGTCCACCGTTCTGATAATGAAGAGTCGGGTAGATCACGATCGGTACTTTTCTCATATCGATGCCATAGTTCATGTACATACGGAACATGGCAGGGATTCTCTTTTCGATGGTTCCTTCTCCACCAAGGATCTCGATCATCGGAGTATCCAGCCATACACCTTTAAGTCCGCCCGGAACTTCCACACCGCGGCCTTCTCTGCACTCACGGATGACGCCGGAAGCATTGACATCACGGGTCTCCAGCGGATGAATATAAGCTTCTCCGTTTGCATTGACCAGCTGAGCACCGACAGAACGTACCTTCTCTGTTACCAGCGCACCAAGGATCTGAGAAGGATACACAGCTCCTGTTGGGTGGTACTGGATGGAATCCTGATAAAGAAGGGAAGCACCTGCTCTGTATCCAAGTACAAGTCCGTCTGCAGTTGCACCGTAGTGATTAGATGTCGGGAATCCCTGATAATGCATTCTTCCTGCTCCGCCGGTTGCAATTACAACTGTTTTTGCTCTTGCTACGGAATAATCGCCGGTTTCCATATTAAGGAGAACTGCACCTGCTGTCTGTCCTTTTTCATCCTTGAGAAGTTCAACAGCTGAAGTAAATTCTACAACCGGAATTCCGCGGTTGATCACTTCGTCCCGATGGTACGCATGATCTCTGCCCCGGAATAATCCTTTGCAGCATGCATTCTCTTTCTGGAGGTACCGCCACCGTGGGTAGTTACCATTCTTCCGTCTGCATCTTTATCAAATTCAACACCCAGCTCGTTCAGCCATTTAATTGCATCCGGAGCTTCCATTACCAGTCTCTTTACAAGTTCTGGTTTTGCGGCAAAGTGTCCGCCGCCAAAGCAGTCCAGATAATGCTGTACCGGCGAATCATTTTCTTTATCTGCTGCCTGAATACCGCCCCTCAGCCATCATGGTGTTGGCATCACCGATACGAAGCTTGGTCACGATCATAACGTTGGCACCTGCATTGTTTGCTTCGATAGCACAGGAAGAACCTGCACCGCCGCCGCCGATTACAAGTACATCTACATCATAATCAATTTTTGTAAGGTCAATTTTTTCGTTGATCAGACGGCTTGTTGAATGAAGCATTTCTGCCAGCTGCAGAGGTGCTTTCTGGCCTTTTTTTGCTCCTACCTTGATTTCAGCAAACGCATCTGGGTTATAATCTGGATGGAATTTTTTCAAAAGAGCGTCTTTTTCCTCTGCGGTCAGACGTCTCGGCTCTGTCGCCATACGCTCTGCTCTTGTAGCCTCTACTTTTTGATAGATTCCATCATATTTTCTGGATATGGTGCATACATGTTTTACGCCCTCCTATTTCTCAATTTCTCTGTTGTTATAAAGTTCTTCCATGTCTGTGATTGGTTTCTGCATGATCTGCTCGATCAGATCATCATAAGCACCTTCATGGATCTCTTCCACTCTCTCGGTAAGATGTTTTGCTTCCGGTGCAATGTATTTACCTGTGAGACGTCTTGCAAGAAGACCTACCATCGGATGGGAGATACCTGCCGGACATCTTACGGAACAGCATCCGCAGCTTACGCAGTCAAAGGATTCTTCTGCACATTTCTCAAGCTCGCCTCTCTGTGCATATGCGATGTACTGCATTACATTTAAGTCCTGAGTACATGCTTTTGTACAGGCATTACATCCGATACAGCTGTAGATTTCCGGATAGAGTTCCATCATGATCTGCTCGGTCGGTCTGATCTCTTCGATGTCGTAAGTTCTCTTGTCTGTCGGGAAGAATGGAATGCTTGCTACATACATACCTTCCTGAACCTGTGTCTGACAGGCAAGACATGTTTTCAGTTCGTTCTGTCCTTTGATTCTATAAATAGTTGCACATGCTCCACAGAATCCATGACGGCAGCCACATCCTCTTTTCAGGGTGTAGCCTGCATATTCCATAGCTGTCATGATTGTTAAATCTGCCGGAACACTGTATTTTTTACCGAAAAAATATACATTTACCATTTCCTGCATTTTGTCGTACCATTCCTTTCTGTACTTTGTCTAGTGATCCTTTTCTTAGTACTCGTTCGGCAACTCGTCTATTTCGTCGCAGCGGAATACCGGGACCGTCTTTGCACACATATTTGGAACCGATGTTGCGGCGTCCGCATTTACCGATACCACATTTCATACGAAGTTCCAGTGTTGTATAGCACTGAGAACGGTTGAAGCCCAGCTCTTCCAGTCCTGCAAGTACAAACTTGATCATGATTGGCGGTCCGCAGACCAGAGCGGTCTTGTCTGTTGAAAAACCGATTTCTTTCAGGTAAGTCGGAACAAATCCGACATGTCCGTCCCAGCCTTCCTGCGGACGGTCGATCGTCAGATGTACATTGACACCCGGAGTCTTTGCCCATACTTCCTGGATCTCTTTTAATTTTACAAGATCGTCTGCGGAACGGGAACCGTAGAGGATGTCTACAGTGCCGTAGTCATCACGATTATCCAGTACATAGTTGATAACGGAACGCAGTGGTGCAAGTCCGATACCACCGGCGATAAACAGCAGATTTTTGCCTTTCAGCTCTGTATCTACCGGAAAATTATTTCCGTATGGACCACGGACAGTAATCTCATCGCCAACTTCCAGGCTGTGCAGACAGTCTGTCAGTACACCACATTTCTTAATACTGAATTCCTGATACTCTTTATTTGTAGGAGAGGAAGTAATGGAAAACATTGCCTCTCCGACACCCGGTACACATACCATTGCACACTGGCCAGGCATATGTTCAAAAAGTTTTCCTCCTTCAGGAGCATTTACACGGAATGTTTTAACATCCGGTGTCTCCTGACGGATATCTGTGATCACACCAACCTTCGGAATCAGCGTATCCAGTGTATAATTCTTATGACAGGTACATTCACTCACTGCTGTTCACCTCCCATGCTTTTGATAACTTTAACGATATTTAAAGAGGACGGGCATTTCTCCACACAACGTCCACATCCAACGCAGGAATACATGCCATCATTGTTTGCCGGGAAGTAAACCAGCTTGTGCATGAAACGCTGACGAAAACGCTGCATCTGGGTGTTACGGTTATTTCCTGCTGCCATCATCGTAAAGTCGGAATACATACAGGAATCCCAGCAGCGGTAACGCTGTACGCCATGTCCGGTATCGTAATCTTTGATATCGTAGCACTGGCAGGTCGGGCATACAAAAGTACAGGTCTTCCAGTTTGTCTCCGCCCCATCCTTCCAGGGAAAGATTGGTATACGGAAGTTTTTCTACGATCGCACGGATGTTGTTCTTTTCTTCTTCCAGCTTGTCGCTGTCGGCATCTGCATTTTCAAGCAGGCTTTCCACTGCTTTTGTCAGTGCCTCACCTTTTTTCTGTGATTGCTTTCCAGATCAGGTCATCGCCCAGCATCCATACAGCAACGTCTGCCGCTGATTTTTCCGGATCTGCACAGTCTACGCCAAATACCTTACAGAAACAGCTTTCTTCCGGTTCATGACATGCCATGGCAACGATGATTCCGTGATCTCTTCTTGCAGCATAAAATGTATCGATCGGATCAGCTAAAAATACTTTATCCAGTACTTCTACACCTTTGATGTCGCAGGCTTTCATGCCAAATACAACAAACTCCTGATCCTGTAATGCCTGAGGCTCGATCTTGATGTCTTTGCCTTTCTCTCTCACAGCTATACAGATTTTCGCTCTGTGGAAAGAATACATCTTTTGAGATTTTACGGTCTTTAAAGTTTCAACGTCAACTTCTGCGTCTTCGCTCCAAGGTCCGAAATTTACCTGTCCTGCTCTTCTGATTGGCAGATACAGTTCTTTTGTTTCTGCGATTGCACGGAATAATGCCGGCAAATTACTTTTCGCTATCTTGTACATACATTATCCCCTTTCTCCAACAATGCTTGGCTCTACATCGTCAAATGTAAAGTTTGTCAGTGGTGCTTTCGAATCTGTATCCTCTCCTGCCTGATATTCACCATAGAATGTATCAATATCTTTGATAAATTTACGATTGAACAGGTGCAGCGGAATACCCTGCGGACATACACGGCTGCACTCGCCACAGTCCGTACAACGTCCTGCTACGTGGAATGCACGGATGATATGGAACATCTTCTCTTCGAAAGAGTCCACGTTTGCTTTCTGCGCACTGTCAAACTTATTGCTGTCGAATACACATTTACGGCAGCTGCATGCAGGACAGACATTACGGCAGGCATTACAGCGGATACATTTTGATAATTCGTTCTGGAAGAATGCAAATCTCTCTTCCGGAGACATTGCTTCAATCTTCTCTACTTCTGCAAAACGATCTGCATCTTTGGTATCTTTGGATTCGCCGATCAGCTCATCGTATACCTGATGCTCTTTTCCTTTGCAGACATGGCGCTGTCCCAGCATTGCAGATGCATAAGTGCAGGTCTTTTCACCATAAATTGTCTGGATCGTCAGAGTTTCTGCATCATCTGTCATCTCGGCACCTGTAATGCTTTCGATACCTTTGATGCCCTGCTCTCTGATCTTTTCGATGGACAGTTTACCTTTACATCCAACACCGATGATAAAAGCTTTTTCTCTGTCTACACGATGTTCTTTGATCAGCTGGTTAAAGCTGTATGTATCACATGGTTTTAAGAATACCAGTGTTTTTCCTTCCAGTTTGGAAGCTTCGATCATGTATTTGCTCAGGTTTGCACCGCAAAATCCATTGTATACAAAATTCTTCAGCTGGTCTTCGTTTTCAAAATAAGATGGTTCCGGATTATAAGGCAGATCGCCGGCTTTCCAGCCAAGCACGCGTGCCACGGTACCGTCTGCTAACAGTTCTTTCGCACGTTTGATCAATTCTTCCTGCATCTCAAATCCTCCAATCTTACGTTTTTACCAAGAGAATGAATCTTCTCTGCAAACTCGTTCATAGTCTGAGAGAATTTCACACCTTCAGCCGCAGACACCCACTCTACTCGTGTACGTCCGTTTTCCACACCGATGAAGTCCAGCATGGAGAAAAGAAGTGTCATACGTCTTCTCGCATAATAGTTTCCGGTTGTGTAGTGGCAGTCTCCCGGATGGCAGCCGCACATGATCACGCCGTCAGCACCTTTTTCAAATGCTCTTAAGATAAACATCGGGTTTACTCTGCAAGAGCATGGTACGCGGATGATCTTTACATCAGCCGGATAAGAAAGACGGCTGCTTCCTGCAAGGTCTGCACCTGCGTAGCTGCACCAGTTACAGCAGAATGCTACAATCTTAGGTCTGAATTCCGTTTTTTCTATCGACATATTGCATCTACCTCCGCGATAATCTGTCTGTTGGAGAATCCCTGGAGATCCATTGCTCCGGACGGGCAGGTTACGGTACATGCACCACAGCCCTGACACAGAGCACTGTTTACCTGGGCAATACGGCGTACTTCACGGATACCGTGGTCGTTTACTTCTTTGTCAATATAGCTGATTGCACCGTAAGGGCAGACATTTGCACATGTAGAACATCCATTACACAGCAGTTCATCTGGTTTTGCAGTACATGGATTGGTCATCAGTTTATCTTTTGCAAGCAGACCAATTGCTTTTACTGCTGCGGCACCAGCCTGAGATACTGTCTCCGGAATATCTTTTTGGTCCCTGACATACACCGGACAGGAAGATACCTGCTGTCGGAGATTCTACCGGACGCAGTTTTGCGTGTGCTTCTGTCAGGAAGTTGTTTGTATCGATACTTGCTGTCAGCATGGTAGCGATCTTTCTTACATCCGGGTTCGGCTCGATTGCGGCCGCCAGAACAACCATATCAGCTTCCATCAGGATCTGTTTGTTGTCCAGAAGGTCAGAAGCCTGTACAAGCGACTGTCCGTTTTCCTGCGGAACAACCTTTCCTACCTGGCCTTTGATGTAGTGAACGCCATATTCTTCTACCGCACGGCGATAGAACTCGTCAAAGTTCTTACCTGGTGTACGAACATCAATATAGAATACGGTAACATCTACATCCGGATATTTATCACGGATCAGCATTGCATGTTTTGCAGTATACATACAGCAGATTTTAGAGCAGTAGCTCTTTCCTCTTTCATCAGAACATCTTGATCCGACACACTGTACAAATACCATTTTCTTTGGTGCTTTATGGTCTGACATACGCTCCAGATGTCCCTTTGTCGGACCCTTTGCATTCATGATACGCTCCAGCTCCAGAGATGTAATAACATCCGGGCTCTGATTGTATGCATATTCATCATATTTATCCAGTTTGATCATATCAAAACCTGTTGCAACCACAATTGCACCATATTTCTGTGTGATGATCTCGTCCTTCTGATCGTAATCAATCGCACCTGCCTGACATACCTTTTGAACATACACCACATTTTCCGGATTTAAATTTGATACAGTTTTCGCGATCAATAACCGGTACATTGGGAATTGCCTGTGCAAATGGAGTGTAGATTGCACTTCTGTTGCTCAGTCCACGGTTAAATTCACTTGGAGTCTTTTTGGAAGGACATTTTTCCTGGCAGACACCACAGCCTGTACATTTATCCATATCTACGCTTCTTGCTTTTTACGGATATCAACCGTAAAATCACCTACGAATCCGCTTACTTTTTTCTACTTCACTATATGTATACAGCGTGATCTTTTCATGTGCGGAAGCTTCCACCATTTTCGGTGTCAGGATACATGCAGAACAGTCCAGTGTCGGGAATGTCTTATCAATCTGGGACATTCTTCCTCCGATACTCGGCTCTTTCTCAACGATATCTACTTCATATCCGGCATCTGCGATATCAATCGCTGTCTGAATACCTGCGATACCGCCGCCGATAACCAGTGCACGTTTTGTTACACGGCTCTCACCCGGCTGAAGCGGTGCATTTAAGTTTACTTTTGCAACGGCGCTCTCATAAGGATAACCGCTTTTTTGTAGCCTCTTCCATATCCTTGTGAATCCAGGAGCAGTGCTCACGGATATTTGCAATTTCTACCATGTATGGGTTCAGTCCGGCTCTTTCAGCGGCCTTTCTGAATGTTGTTTCGTGCATACGCGGCGAACAGGAACATACGACGATGCCTGTCAGACCTTTTTCTTTTTAAAGCATCTATTTTTGCCTGTCCTGCTTCAGAACACATATACTGATAATCTTCTGCATGGACAACTCCAGGCTCCAGTTTTGCCATTTCCACTACTTTTTTCACATCTACAGTAGCGCAATGTTACTTCCGCAATGACAGACAAATACACCAATTCTCTGCAATGAGTTCACCTCCAACTTTCTCTCATTTATCTCTTATATCTTCTGAACGCGCTTGCCAGAAGCTGCTGGGGCAGTTCCTCATCCAGAAGTTCTGGTATTTCTTCTGCTTTCAGATAATCTGCACCTCTCTGACGCACAACCATCTGTCTTGCCGCATCAATCAGTTTTCCAGGTTTTACATCTCTTGGACATCTTTCTACACATGCGAAGCAGGAAAGACATTTCCACAGAGTTTCGGACTGCATCAATGCATCAATATTTTCTTCTGCTACATAGGATACAAACTGATGTGGCTTGATATCCATTTCATTAAAAGCAGGGCAGGTTGCGGAACATTTGCCGCATTTCATACATTTCTGAGGATTTGCACCGCTGATCTCTTTGATCTTTTCTGCATTATCTCTTGCTGTTTTCATTATTCCTGCACCTCCTCTTTCAGACCCAGTGCCTCTGCAAGCAGTTCTGTAAAGTAATGAACCGGAAGCTTGTTTGCACTTTGTGCTGGTGTTCAGATTATACAGGCACAGCGGACAGGCTGTGATCAGTTCTTCTGCTCCCATTCCGGCCGCAGAATCCATGATGCGGTCAACCATTTTTCCGCTCATTTCTTTTTTCTTTCAGGGAAATATATCCTCCCGCAGCACTCGTTGCGGTAACCGTAAATAACAGGTTCTGCTCCGATCGCACGGATAAAATCTTCAATAATGGTTGGATTTTCCGGGTCATCAAATGCCAGTACTGAGCTTGGACGAAGAAGCAGACAGCCATAGTAGGCACCTATTTTTCTTCCTGTCAGCGGTTTTACCACTTTTTCTTTAATTCATCAAATCCCACTCTGTCACGCAGTACCTCTAAATAATGAAGTACATTTGTCTCACCTTCATAAAGGTCGCTCAAGCTGCATATAATTGTTTGCCCTTGTGCGGATGTCCTCCACATGCTTCATGTCATCATTCACGCGCTTGATGACATGATGACAGGCGGAACAGAGCGTAACAAGATCCTGACCTTTTTTCTTTTGCATCATTTAATGCACGAACAGAAGAAAGTTTGCTGGCAATCTCATCTGTTCCCAGCGGATATACACCGCCGCAAAGCACTGCCAGTTTTCAATCTCTTCCAGCTCAAATCCAAGGGCTTTTGCAGATTCTCTGCCGTAACGATCCAGATCTTTCGCTTTTGTTTTCAGAGTACATCCAGGAAAATAACTGTAAACCATTTTACCTCCTGATGCCGCATATTTGCGATATTTTATTTATAGTAACTTTATACATAACAGAGAATTTTGAAAATTCTGATTTTCATGGATATAATGTTCTGTATCGCATACTGCATACCTTAAAATTCCCTGTTATTTTTCAAACATTCTTTATACCATTATTTGTAACGGTTCAGTCTTTTGACAACCGCAGTACAAAAATCCATCAAGTTTCTTTCTCTATGGTGTTTTGTCTGCTGAAATCTTACAGTTCGATCTGTGCAATAACAGATTTCAGTGCATCTGCACTCTTCTTCAGTTTTTCAACTTCTTCGTCTGTCAGAGGTACCGGAACTTTACCTTTCAGACCGTTCGGACCGATCATGCTCAGTGTACTTAAGCATACATCATCAATGCCGTATTCACCGTGCATCATAGAAGATACCGTTGCGGTAGAATCATAAGCAGACAGCAGAAGTCCGCACAGACGACATACAGAAGCAGATACTGCATAGAATGTAGCACCTTTGTTTGCAATGATCTTTCCACCGGATTTCTGTACATATTCAAGCATTGCATCTTTATCCAGAGTCGGGATTTCTTTTGCCGATATTGTTCATCAGTGTAGTGTACTCATCAATGTTTGCACAGGAAATATGTGCACGTGACCACGGAATGAAAGAAGTATCACCATGCTCACCAAATACATAAGCGTGGATGTTCTTCTGTGCAATATCAAAATGCTCTGCCAGTCCACAGCGAAGTCTTGCTGTATCCAGGATCGTACCGGAACCAACAACCTGATTCTCCGGCAGTCCGGAAATTTTTGTGAATACATAAGTCATGATATCAACCGGATTGCTTACGATTACATAGAGAGCATTTGGTGCCTCTTTAACAATTTTCGGTGTAATATCTTTGAGAATATTTACATTTGTCTGTGCCAGCTCAATACGTGTCTGACCTGGTTTTCTTGCAATACCGGAGGTGATGATAACGATATTGGAATCTTTCGCATCCTCATATTCACCTGCTTTGATATTGATCGGGTCGCGGAAGCAGGTTCCCTGGATAATATCCATAACTTCTCCTGCTACTTTTTCTTTATTGATATCAATCAGAACGATCTCAGATGCGATATCCTGATTAGATAACGTATAAGCAATTGTAGACCCAACACTTCCTGCTCCAATGATAGTAATTTTGTCGCTCATAAATTACTCCTTTCCTGAATAAGTTTACTGATATTGTCTATTTTTTAACAAACTCTCGTTTAAAACAGGGAGGCCGCAAACTTAAATTAGCAAATTAAGTTGTATACCTCCCATTAAGTTCCAAAATCCGACAATATACTTCCACGCACATCACATGGATGTTATCTGCGACTGCAAGACCGAAGTCGCAATTTTATCCGCTTAAATCATAGCTCCCTCCATGCAACGTCTTAAAATATCATACCATGTCAGCAACACTTTCACAAGTAAAAAATGAAAAGTTTTTATCAAAATTTGATATACGCGTAAATTCAATGGACGCATCTTATATCCCCATATCTAAAGCAAAGGTTTTTTCGATGAATTGGATAATTTTTCTAATTTCTAATATTGTATCAGATATTTCTTCAAATATTCATAAATTTCTATCTCCGTCGGCGGACATCCCTTTACAAAATGCTCAAACCTGCAAGTACAGTTTCCAACCCCCAGTTTCCCGCTTTTACCGCGGTATCCCTGCCCAACAGCAATTTTACAGTCCAGTTTCTCAAACAAACCTTCCTGTTTCAGCATATCCAGTGCCGGGATCAGATAGCCATAACAGGCACTGCAGGACTCCACTTCCTCGACAGCATCCTGCAGTTCAACAATCTTTCGCTCCCTTGGAATATCCACATCCTCCCAGCCCTTCCATACTGTTTTGTGGATATCTTTCACTTCTTTTGCTTTTCTGTTGATATCTTTTTCCACTTGCCGTTTCTTCTGATCCTTGTTCTTCTTCTTTTTGTTCCCTTTTCGAATCTGATCTGTATCAGATTCGCATGTTCCAGATCAGCAGAACCCACACCAAGCTCCTCCGCCATAACCAGATATGGAACGTCTTCTCTCCTATAATAAAGCATCTGACATACAAACGTATCACATAAAACCGGATCTTTTGCTGTCAGAATCCGGTTCATAACAACCGGATTTCCTCCATCTTCAAAATCCAGATCACCACAGATATTATCCACCACAATAAAATCCTGATGAATCCCCACATTCAGATGTGCAATCGGTTTATGCAGACCCAGCTTATGAAAGTGCCTCTTCTCCTTATTTGGAATCAGACCTTTCATATTTTTCAATGCACAGGTGATCTTTGTCTGGCAATGTCCTTTCAGAACTGGAACATTGATCAAAAAATCCAGCTTTCTCACACTGCTTTGCAGATTTGAAGTCTCATTCCGGCACAATCCACTTCACTGCTTTCATCGAGCCGCATATCCCAAAATGGTACGTTATATTTTTCAACCAGCCTGTCATATCCACAGACTTCCATGGATTCCGAAGTTTTATCCCCAACCCAGGAGCTCTCCAGCATCACAATATGTTGACAACTTCTTTCCTGTAAATATTCAATAATCCCCGCAACAATCTCCGGATGTGTTGTTGCACCATAAGAAGCCTCCGTCGGCGATACCAGGTTCGGCTTTATTCCGATCAGCATCTGATCTGCATCTTTTTGCTTCTGATCTGCCTTTTTTTTTAATTTCTGCCCACAGCATGAGGCATCGGGGATTGAACCCCGGACAACTTGATTAAAAGTCAAGTGCTCTACCGACTGAGCTAATACCCCATTCTGTCTTTTTTCAGACAAAATGCCTGGTTCCGGAATCGAACCAGAGACACGAGGATTTTCAGTCCTCTGCTACCAACCAACTGAGCTAACCAGGAAAAAATTGCGGGGGCAGGATTTGAACCTACGACCTTCGGGTTATGAGCCCGACGAGCTACCAGACTGCTCCACCCCGCGTTATGAAATTAATGGATGGAGGTGGATTCGAACCACCGAAGCAATTTGCAAGCAGATTTACAGTCTGTCCCCTTTGGCCACTCGGGATATCTCATCTTGAGGGGGGCTTCACGCTTAGATGCCTTCAGCGTTTATCCCGTCCGGACTTGGCTACCCGGCCGTGGACCTGGCGGTTCAACCGGTACACCAGCGGTCCGTCCATCCCGGTCCTCTCGTACTAAGGACAGCTCCTCTCAGATATCCTACGCCCACGCCGGATAGGGACCGAACTGTCTCACGACGTTCTGAACCCAGCTCGCGTACCGCTTTAATGGGCGAACAGCCCAACCCTTGGGACCTACTTCAGCCCCAGGATGCGATGAGCCGACATCGAGGTGCCAAACCACTCCGTCGATGTGAACTCTTGGGAGTGATAAGCCTGTTATCCCCAGGGTAGCTTTTATCCGTTGAGCGATGGCATTCCCACTTAATACCACCGGATCACTAAGCCCTACTTTCGTACCTGCTCCACCCGTCGGTGTCGCAGTCAAGCTCCCTTCTGCCTTTGCACTCTTCGAATGGTTTCCAACCATTCTGAGGGAACCTTTGAGCGCCTCCGATACCCTTTCGGAGGCGACCGCCCCAGTCAAACTCCCCGTCAGACATTGTCCCCCGCCCGGGTCACGGCCGCAGGTTAGAAACCCAATACCGCAAGGGTGGTATCCCAACAGCGGCTCCATGGCAACTGGCGTTATCATCTCCTAGCCTCCCACCTATCCTGTACATGCAATACCGAATCCCAGTATCAGGCTGGAGTAAAGCTCCATGGGGTCTTTCCGTCCTGGCGCAGGTAACCAGCATCTTCACTGGCATTTCAATTTCACCGGGTGTATTGTCGAGACAGCGCTCAAATCATTACGCCTTTCGTGCGGGTCGGAACTTACCCGACAAGGAATTTCGCTACCTTAGGACCGTTATAGTTACGGCCGCCGTTTACTGGGGCTTAAGTTCGATGCTTCGTTGCCTGACATTTCCCCTTAACCTTCCAGCACCGGGCAGGCGTCAGCCCCTATACTTCACCTTGCGGTTTCGCAGAGACCTGTGTTTTTGCTAAACAGTTGCTTGGGCCTATTCTCTGCGGCCTGCTTTCGCAGGCACCCCTTCTCCCGAAGTTACAGGGTCATTTTGCCGAGTTCCTTAGCAATGCTTCTTCCGTCGGCCTTAGGATTCTCTCCTCACCTACCTGTGTCGGTTTACGGTACGGGTACGGTATAAACGATAGCGGCTTTTCTTGACAGCTGGCTCACACATTTCCCTACTTTAGTTCGGTATGCGTCACACCTTTGGGTTGCACGGCGGTTTTTCCAGCCGTACCCCTCCTGTGCTTGCCCCTGGATTCCATTCCAGGTAGTGCTCTCCTTCTGCGTCCCCACAGTTCTGTCATACTGTAGTACAGGAATCTCCACCTGTTGTCCATCGGCTACGGCTCTCGTCCTCGCCTTAGGTCCCGACTTACCCAGGGCAGATCAGCTTTACCCTGGAAACCTTGGATATTCGGCCGTAAGGATTCTCACCTCACTCTCGCTACTCATTCCGGCATTCTCTCTTCTTAAAAGTCCACAGCTCCTTTCGGTACTGCTTCATCCCGCTAAGAATGCTCCTCTACCAACCCTTGCGGGTTCCGCAGCTTCGGTGTTGTGTTTCAGCCCCGGACATTTTCGGCGCAGGACCTCTCGACTAGTGAGCTATTACGCACTCTTTTAATGTATGTGGCTGCTTCTGAGCCAACATCCTGGTTGTCTTCGAAATCCCACATCCTTTTCCACTTAACGTACACTTTGGGACCTTAGCTGAAGGTCTGGGCTCTTTCCCTTTTGACTGCCCAACTTATCTCGTGCAGTCTGACTCCCGATCATCTGACCGGCATTCGGAGTTTGATATCCCTTGGTAGGCTTTGACGCCCCCTTAGGAATTCAGTGCTCTACCTCCGCCAGACTCATCCGAGGCTAGCCCTAAAGCTATTTCGAGGAGAACCAGCTATCTCCGGGTTCGATTGGAATTTCTCCCCTACCCACACCTCATCCCCACCCTTTTCAACGGATGTGGGTTCGGTCCTCCACTACCTCTTACGGTAGCTTCAACCTGGACATGGATAGATCACCCGGTTTCGGGTCTACTCCTACTGACTTATGGCCCTCTTAAGACTTGGTTTCCCTACGGCTCCGTACCTGAAGTACTTAACCTTGCCAGTAACCGCAACTCGCCGGACCGTTCTACAAAAAGTACGCGGTTCATCGAATAATGATGTTCCACAGCTTGTAAACACAGGGTTTCAGGTTCTCTTTCCTCCCCCCCTCCCGGGGTCCTTTTCACCTTTCCTTCACAGTACTATGCGCTATCGGTCACTAAGTAGTATTTAGCCTTGGAGGGTGGTCCCCTCCGACTTCCCACAAGGTTTCACGTGTCTCGTGGTACTCTGGATCCTGCCGCTCCTTCCAGTTTTCACGTACGGGGCTTTCACCCTCTGCGGCCGGCTTTCCCAAAACCGTTCTGTTAACCTTCCGGTCACTTATTGCAGTCCGTAACCCCAGCATGCACGCACGCTGGTTTGGGCTCCTCCGTTTTCGCTCGCCGCTACTCACGGAATCGAGTTTTCTTTCTCTTCCTCCGGGTACTTAGATGTTTCAGTTCCCCGGGTTCCCTTCCATACGTTATGTATTGGCGTATGGATGACAGAGGTGTGCTCTGCCGGGTTTCCCCATTCGGATATCTCCGGATCTATGGATATTTGCTCCTCCCCGAAGCTTTTCGCAGCTTATCACGTCTTTCATCGGCTCTTAGTGCCAAGGCATCCACCCTGCGCTCTTATTCGCTTAACCACCTATAAATGTATAGCGTTACATTCATGGCTTGGTGTTTCAGGTTTTTTTTTCTGTTGTTGTCTTCTCTTGATTGTTACCTATTTGATAACTTCCTCGGATGTCTATCTAACTTGTTAGATATTTTGAATTTATTTTCTATATGCAGTTTTCAAGGTACATGTGGGTTTTGACTTTTAATTTTTTCAGATTACCGAATGGAGATGGAAATTCGAACTCTTGACCCCCTGCTTTAAAAAGGCAGGTGCTCTCCCAACTGAGCCCCCCATGATTGGGTTATTCAGTTAATTCCATTCATCACAGTTGAGAGATTCGAACTCTTTTAAAATCATCCTTGGATCCATCGAACCACCGACCTCACGCTTATCAGGCGTGCGCTCTAACCATGCTGAGGATAAATCCGCAGATCTATATCAAATATTTTTTTTTTTTTTAATCCGGCAACCACCTGCTCTCCCACACCGTCTCTAGTGCAGTACCATCGGCCGCTCGGGTCTTAACCGTCGTGTTCGGGATGGGAACGGGTGTGTCCCCCGAGCGCATCGGCACCAGAAATATTGGATTCTTATGAACCCTCATAATTGAACAAAAAAACCCTACTCTTTTTTCCTTAGAAAGGAGGTGATCCAGCCGCACCTTCCGATACGGCTACCTTGTTACGACTTCACCCCAGTTATCAGCCCCGCCTTCGGCAGCTCCCTCCTTACGGTTGGGTCACTGACTTCGGGCGTTACTGACTCCCATGGTGTGACGGGCGGTGTGTACAAGACCCGGGAACGTATTCACCGCGACATGCTGATTCGCGATTACTAGCGATTCCAGCTTCATGTAGTCGAGTTGCAGACTACAATCCGAACTGAGACGTTATTTTTGAGATTTGCTCACCTTCACAGGTTCGCTTCTCTTTGTTTACGCCATTGTAGCACGTGTGTAGCCCAAGAGTCATAAGGGGCATGATGATTTGACGTCGTCCCCACCTTCCTCCAGGTTATCCCTGGCAGTCTCCCCAGAGTGCCCACCCTTACATGCTGGCTACTGAGGATAGGGGTTGCGCTCGTTGCGGGACTTAACCCAACATCTCACGACACGAGCTGACGACAACCATGCACCACCTGTCACCTCTGTCCCGAAGGGAAAGCACATTACATGCTCTGTCAAGGGGATGTCAAGACTTGGTAAGGTTCTTCGCGTTGCTTCGAATTAAACCACATGCTCCACCGCTTGTGCGGGTCCCCGTCAATTCCTTTGAGTTTCATTCTTGCGAACGTACTCCCCAGGTGGAATGCTTACTGCGTTTGCGGCGGCACCGAAGGGCTGTGCCCCCCAACACCTAG
>VOFD01000117.1_pt1 | contig 42001 bp, 59 predicted proteins | sample 5384101 | NCBI WGS metagenome assembly VOFD01 (sample SAMN12384723, study PRJNA508395) | human gut metagenome | isolation source: healthy gut C | host: Homo sapiens
GTCCGCTGCTGATCTCGCCCCCTTCGCGTCGATCATCCGTCTTGTTCTTGACGCGGACGGGGTACGAACATCTTGTAACTCGTCGAGCCGTCGTATTCGGAACGTCAGATCAAGCTCGTCCCTCGGCAGGAGCGTCCTCGTCTTCAGGTCGATGTCTTGCCGATGGACTCCTGCACCGCTGCCTTTGCGTAGAGGCCACAAGGCCCGCGAGGTGATCTGGGTCGACCGTCCAGCTTGACCCGGAGCGACTGAGCGGTGACGACCTGGATGTCGTAGTTCTTGAGCCTTCTTCCGCTTGGCGCACTCCATCTCCGAGGGGCCAGTCAGTGAGATCCGCCGCCCATCATGTCGGGCTCGTCCTCCTCGTCGCCGGTCGTGGGATACTTGGCCTCGAAATACCACGAACACGGGCTTGTGGTAGACGTCGCGGAGCTCGATTTGCGCCTCGCTCACCGCCTGAATCGAGTCACTCTCGCCGGCGATATTGGATGAACTCATACTCCTCGGCAATTTCTGGAGCTTCTTGAACGCCGCCAGGACGTCGCCGTTCGTCATGGTGGGCGCGGTGGTGGTGAAGCTGTAGGAGTCGTTCACAAGGAACGAGCTCGGCTTCTGGTCTATTTCCTCGGTCGCCTCGGTGAACTTGAGCTTGAGGCCGGTTCCGGTGATCTCATACTCGCCATTGACGGGGACGGTGATCTCGTCCGTGAAGGTGTTTCCCCGTCGATAGAGTACACAAAGGCGGCGGTGTTGAGCTGCCCTTGCGCGGTGAACTTAACCACCACGGAGAAGGCGTTCGTCGGAGAGCCGTCGATTTGTAACGGAGCCGCAATGGGGGAGACGCCGATCTTGAGGCTCTTACCGTCTCCCGTCGCGGTGGCGATGATCGGGGTGTCCGACACAATGGGGAAGACGCCGATCCTCTTACATGGTAACATCTCGGTATGCATTAACTTCTTGACCTCCTTCTTCCCAGGCCGCCCCTCATAGGAGCGTTCTCAAATTTCTTGACCGCCTCGAGAACTCCTCCTCGGTGACGGCTTTGCCGGGCTTCCAGCCCTGGGCGCTGCATACGCCCGCAAACACGGCCCGCCCGACTTTGTGCTTGCTGCAAGCTCCCCGACGTCATAGAGCGCCGGGGCCTTCTTGTTCTGTTCCCCCGTTGCGGTGGGGGGTCGATGCCGCTTTAGTTGCCATCTGCAATCTCCTTTCCGTCGTTCTTTGCTATGGACTCGACCTCGACGTCCGTGACCTTTGCGAAGTCCGTGTCCTTTATAGAGTCCGCCGTCAAAACCGTATCCGAATTTGAACGGCGACTTGTGCTTTGAGAATAGAGTCGTCCTTGTCGACCCAATCGGCCCCCTCGACCTCGATCGGAACATAATCGCCGTTGACGTATATGCCCGATTATCACAGTGAAGGTGAGAGCCCGGTCGAAGACCTTTTCTCCTCTTTTTCTGCGCTCCCTCTTGGTCTCTATATCGTGTTTTGGAGCCGTTTCGGAGAAGGGTCTCCGACCTCGAACAGCACCGCGCCGATGTGACTCTCTTTGACTCTTTTCGAGACCCTTTTGAGTTGTGTACGGTTTAGACTTTAGGCCCGCCGCCTTGAGCTTTTCGAGGAGGTATTCCTTGCTTTGTTTGTAGAGCATTTAGTCGTCCCTCCCGATGAACTCCTCGGTCGTCGCCTTGATCTCCTGCATGTCCTCGTCCGATAGGCCGAGAAACGGGCGGGCGGGGATGTTGACTTTGACCTGCTTCTTGCTGACCCACTGGCCGCCCACCTGGAAGCGGAGGTTCTTCGCCTTCCGGGCCCGGATGGTGCGCCCTGGTCTCCAAATTGGTGTGTCGCTGCGTGCTTTGCGTTCGTGCCGACCGCGAACCCTGAGGCGTCCGCCGTCACTTGGATCGAGTTGCGGAGCTGCGAGGAGTCGATGAGGGTCTTCCCCCGGTGGTCGCCGCCCGGATGGAGGTCTTCACCTCCTGCCGTCCGGCGCTCGTCCCTCCTTGAAACGCTCAAGGGTGGACTCTCGGACGCCTTCGCCGAGGGCCATGTTGAGGCTCCTTCGGTCTATTTCCGAGTATCGCCGCATTTTTCGGAGGAGTGCGGCGGTCTCTCCCTTCAAGGCGGATACTATACACGAACTACATCCCCTCATCTTCGCCCGCGTGAATAGACGGGGTTTGACTTTGCCGAAAATCCGGTAGCCGCCGCGCTCGCCGGATCTTCGGTCTCGGTGCCGATCGAGACCTTCCCTCTGCGACGAGGGTGAGGAACTTGATCGCCGCGTTGTATCGGTTGAGATAGGTCTTTTGGTCGGTGCTCTCGTCGATGCCGATACGGGAAAACAGGTTATAGACCGCGATGTCCTTCGAGAACTTGTTCAGAACCCGAGGGCCGGGGAGATCGGGACGGTGTACCTCTTAGCGAGATAGCCGTCGATCTCCCGCGTCGGCGTCGGCGATCGCCGCTTCGATGAGCGGCTCAACGGCTCCTCACGCTCGGCGGGGTCTTCGATGAAGGTGTCGCCGATGATCGCGTTGAGGGCGTCGTCATGAGCATCTCCCGGACTTCTTCCTTTGTGCTATAGCTCACGGCGCTCCCCTCCTTGCTCTCGCTGCCTCGGTTTTACTCGGCGGTGCCGTCGCCGCCGTATGCCATCTGCCAGAATCCGAAACCGGCGTTGCCGCGATAGTCCGCGCCATAGAGGAAGGTCTTCCGCATGAAGACGTTGTCGTCGGTCTCGGCGGTCTTGGAGACGAACTTCGGCTTCTTGCGCTGCTGCCAAATAAGGGGACGGATAGGACGGGAAGCGCACAGCAGATACCATGCGGAGTCATGCCCGGCGAGCTGGGGGACGACGAGAGGCTTCGCGGTGCCCTGCATGGTGTTCTTGGTGCCGTTGATGTAGTCGGCGACCAGGATGTCGCGGGCGGCGGCTTCCAGGGCAGGGGGAACGACGAGCAGGTTCGGGACGAGGTTCAGCGCCCGGCCCTTGGAGTTGGTCAAGCTCATCATGGAAGCGCGGGCCGCGATGTGGACTCCATGGAGAGCTTGGCGGTGGTCTTGTTGGAGACAGTCTTCTTTGCCGACCTTGTGGGCGTCGGAGAAAAAGGGCTGTCCGTCGTAACACTTTTCCGAGAAGCCGCCCGCCAGCAGGGCGAAGATGAGCTCGTCGGGGTGAGCTGCTGCGGACTGGCCGAGCATCTGGACAGAAGGGTTATAAAGGCCGATCTTGTCGTCCTCGATCGCGTTGCGGTCGACGCCGACGGTGAGCTCGAAGTCCTTGTTCTTGATGGTGTAGTCGCTCGCGGTGAGGTTCTGGATCTCACGGTCGCCGATCCACGAGCCATGCGTAGGTTTCCGAGTCCGTAGTGGACGGAGTAACGGTCGCGACCTCGGTGTAGAGCGGGGCCACTTCCTTAAACGCCTTGTTAAACAAGGTGTTGAAGCCGACGTAAATCCCTCTAAGGGACTGCTGATTGACAATCATGTTCTGTTTCCTCCTTGTCAGTATGAATTAAGCGCCAGCCGTCGCCGGGGTGTAGCCGAAGCCCATCTCGACGGCGACGCCTTCGTCGTCGACGCGAATGACGAGACCGGCGACCGAGGCGCTCGTCGCGGTCTTCGTGACGGTCTGGTCGTCCTCGATGTAGCACGGGCCCAGGACTTCGGCGGCGGTGATCTTGCCGCTGGTGGAGTTCTCAAAGATGAAGACGCCGCGAGCGACGCGGATGACGGCCTCGCCGTCGCCTCCCTTGTTCTCCACGGTCTCCTCGGCCCGGCCCGCCGCCTTGAGGCCGGTCGCCTTCTTGCCGGGGATCGCGTAGCCGGTGGCGTCAATCGCCACGATGGAACCCTGATAGATGGTGGTCGCGCCCTTGACGGGGAGGGCGATGTACTTCCCGCCGAGCTCGGACGTGTCTCTCACGTTGGTCAATGCTGCCATGGTCTTATTCCTCCTTCATGCCGTATTTCTGGACATCTTCGGCGCTGACGCCGAGCTGCTTACAGACGAGCATCGTCGCCTCGTCGGGCTTGTTGCCCTTGAGGGCCAGCGCGTCGCCCCCGGCGATCTCGGACATGGGGACGGCCTGGGGGGCTTTCTCAAGGAACTCCTTGAAGCCGTCGGGGCTCTTGAGGGCGTACCCCTTGGCCCACCCTCTCTGTGCCGGGGTGATCTTCCCGCTCTTGAGGGCCAGCTCCACGGCCTCCTCGGCGTCGCGGTCGGCGAGCTTCTCCTCGAGGGCCTTGACGCGCCCATCGACGCCGCCCTTGAGGGCCATGATGGAAGCGGCGACGTCAGCGGTCGAGGCTCCGGCCTTGAGGCCCAGGAGCTCACAGACGGACTTGTTCGCGACGATGCCGTCGTCCTGGTCTTCGGGCTTGCCGTCCTCGCCGGGCTTCTTGCCGGGGGCCTTGCCGCCCTCCGCCGCCTCCTTGAGCGCCTTGTTCTCCTCGACACAAGCCGAGAGCGCCGTGAGGATCTGCTCCTCGTCCGCGTCTTCGCCCAGGCCGAGCGCTGCCGCGATCTTCTTGATGAGTTCGTTCATGTTGGTTTCTCCTCCTTGAAATGTGGATGAATTGACAATCGGGGTCATGCCCGCGATCGCTGGGGTGTTGGTGAGGGCGAGGGAGTGGAGGCCCGTCGCCTTGTTGTCCGACTTGCGGACGGTGATGACCGGGGAGAGGTAGCGGTATTCCTTGTTCTCAAGGTACTGCTTCGCGGGAATTGTCCACTCGACCCGGGCCTTGATGTGCCCGTCTTCGGCAAACAATTCCTTGACCCACCCGGCGGCGGGGGCTCGTTCTCCCGTGAGTGTCTGGTGCTCATAGTCGACAACGAGGTCGACGCCTCGCTGCGCGATCTGTTCCTTCATCGCCGCGAGGCTCTCCTCGTCGACGTCGAACTCTCCCTTCTGACTCACGACATGACCGAAGGGCAGGACGGAGATAACCTCCGGCGCTCCTCCGACATCCACTTCGCCCCCTTTGAGGGTGAGAAAGTCGTTCATTTTCTGGTGTCTCCTTTGGTGTGGTGCTCACAATCGTCTATAACGCCGTTATCTCGCGTTATAACGGTGCCTTCCTGGTAGGCCCCGGGAATTTCACCCCCGTCCCGTTCGCCCCTTCCTGGGGCCTCTACGGGGCTATAAAGAGGGGTTCTCTTTTTCTCGCTTTTGGTACGCCTTCACGAGTGCCTCGGGGTAGTCCTTGAGATCCGGCGTGAAGCGTACCTTCGCGGGGTTGGTGGAGAAGTGCGGGTCGGGCATGACCCCGCCCGGCGCTGATTGCTCCACTTTGAGCCCCCGGGCTTCGACCTGCCGCTTTGATAGGGTCTTGACGGTGCAGCGGCACCGGAACCCGTTCGGAGGGAACCAGGAGTCCCACACGGCGCTGTCCGCCGGGAATACCCTGCCGTCCATCGCGAGGTGGCTCGGTCGTGTGTGGGCGTCGTTGACGGCGTCGTACTGCCAATAGGGGCGGAGCTTCATGACGCCCGGGTCTGTCATTTGCTCATAGTGGCCCACGTTGTAGGCCGTTTGGATGTTGGTGCGGAAGATGAGGTCGGCTTGCAGCGGGTCGAGTCCCTCATACCCTTCGGAGGTGAGGAACTCGTTCATCCGGGAGCGGAACTCCGAGAGGGTGTTCCCGTCTTCCAGGGCTGCGAGGATCTCATCATAGAACCGCTTGAGGATCTGGGCCTTCGTGTAGCCGCCGACGGTGAAGGCAAGCCCCCGGTATTTCTCCGCGATACGGTAGAACACGGAGGCGGACACGGGGACGCGCTCCTTGAAATACTTGACGGCCTCCTCGAAGGTCATGTCCTTCCGGTTGAATACGGCCTCAATCTCGTCCATCTTCGAGCGACCTCCCCTCGAGGTCTGCGTAGAGCATGACCTTTTGAAGCAGCTCCTCCACGTCGGAGATGTCCATCTCGCCGAACAGGGAGGCGACGGCCTTCTCGTCTTCCATCATGTCGCGGAGCTCCTCAAGGCTCTCGGCTTTCTCAATAATCTTGAGAACAGGGCCGAACGCCTTCTTGAACGCTCCGGCGCTTTTTTTGGTGGCTGCTGCCGCAAGTTGGTCGATGCGTTCCTGCGTCCCGTGGCCCGCTGCGCCCCCGGCCTTGAGCGCGATCGGCGTCTCCGGCGCGGTTGCTTTGAAGGAGAAGGGGCCGATCCCTGCGCCCTGTGCCTGGGTTGCCGGTGTGGCGATCTCCTCGTCTCCCTCCGGTTTCGGGATGGAGAACTTCTTGTAGATGTAGGAGGTCGGAACCTTGAGACCGGCCTCCCGGATGAGCGTCCCGATCACGGTCGCCGTCTGGGTGAGGTCTTCCGACTCCTCGGCGTCGAACCGTAGATAGGGGATGCGCTTGTCCTCCCCGAAGTTATAGAGCACCAGGGGGCGGATGAGGTCGCGCCGGAGTGTGGCCGCGAGTGCCTTGCAGTCTGCGACGGTGAGGTCATGTCGGACGTCGTTGTGCGTCTTGCTTTGTGCGTAGCTGCCGCCCCCGGAGTCCGAGGTCAAAGTCTGACCGAGGATCGCCTTCGAGACCTGCTCGTCACAATAACGGGCGAGCCGTTCATAGAGGTCGGTCGAGCTGGTCTTTTCGGTGTTGACGAACTCGATCGTCGTGCCGTCCGGGAATATGCCCGCCGCGTCGGCTCCGATAGCGACGAGCGCTTGCATGAGCGCCCGCTTGTCCTCCTCGCTTGCGCCCGGCTGATACTTGCCCAGCCGGAGCGGCATCCCGAACACTTCACAGAACGCGACCCAGTCCTTGAGGGTGTAGTTCTTGAATAGGTACATCCAGGAGACCACACGAAGAACGCCAGCTCGCGAAGGGTGGCCGCTGCGGGCTTTGTACTTGTGTACTATGAACTTGTTCTTAGGAAGAAGGATTCCTTCCGGCGCGTCCTGCGTCCGAACCTTGAAGGAGTCGTCGACGGTGTCCCAGAAGAACCGCTTTTGATGCCGCGAGCGAATGTCCCCGACAACGACGTGCCCTTCGTCATAGCTCCACATAATTTCAGAGACCGCGAAGCCCTTGCCGATTGCGTCCAGGAGGTCGAGCATGACATCCTCAAACCCCTCGATCCCGCCGATCTGCGCTTCTACGAACTCGGCGATCTCCTTGTCTCTCGGGTCGTCCGAGTCGAACGGGATGACCTCGTAGTCGAGGCCCGTGACTGCGTTCTTTCTCGTTTGGAGCTGGGAAAAGAGGTGCGGGTCTTTCTCCTCCATCTCCTCAAAAAGCTCGGCTTGCCGGAGCACATCTCCCGCGTCGGCCTCCTTGAAGATCTCCGCCAGACGGACGGGGTGAGCCCGTCCGAGGGGTACTCGCTGTACTTGTCCGTCACCTGGTAGACCGCGACCTCTCGCGTCTCCGGCCTCGGTGTCTGCGTAGACCTCAAGAGCCGCCGCCACGGGAACCACTTATTTTTGCTTTGGTCGGCCAAACCGTCCCACCTCCTTTTAGTAGGCCCCGCGTCGGAACTTGATCGCACGGCCTAAAACTGATTTGTAATCCGGTCGACGCCCGACCTTGACCGAGAGGGCCAGGGCGACGGCCATTTGCAGGGCGTCGGGGGCGTCGTCATTCTTTCCCATAGGGTACTTGAGCATCTGGTCAAGGAGCGCCTTGTGCCGCTTCGAGAACTTGAGGTAGCCGTTCTTGACGAAGGGCTGCAAGGACTGGATGCGGGCGTCCTTGTTCTGGACGCTGTTGATCTCCTCGATAGGAAGGTACTCGCCGATCTCGGCGGACTTCTGCCGCATGATCTCGGCAAAATAATATTGGAACTGAACCGTCTCGACGCCGAACTTGTAGAGGGGCTTCTTGTATTCACGCTTGAGCCGACGAGACGCCTCGATCGCGTCCTCAATAATCTTGTCCGGCTTCCGCTTGGCGATGTCAGCGATGACGACGTACATGTAGCCCGTCGAGGTGTCCTTTGCTATGCCGATGATCGCCGAGGTGTCGCTCTTTCGGTTCTTTCCGAGGGAGGGGTCATTCGCCGCCACAAAGAGGAACTTCGGGTCGGAGAAGTCCGGGGGGAGCTGCCCGTCGTCGTAGAAGTCGAACCACTCCTCGGCGAACGCGCAATTCTCCGGGTCTATGGGTTCGTTCTGGATCTCCGACGAGAAGCTCGCCTCGCCCTCGGATACCCTCATAACCATGAGGGCATAGTAGGGGAGCTTTTCTTCCCAGAGGACGGCGGTGCCTTCCAGCATTTCGGCCTCGTTGGCCTTGAAGAAGTCCTCGGCGTCCTCCTTGTGCTTCGGGTTTTCGAGGTCGGTGAAGATCCGCTCCCAGGCGTCCCACAAGGCCGTGTTCGTTGCGAACGAGATGACGCCCTTGTAGCGGACGGCCTCATACTCGGGGTTCTTGGCGACGTTGGCGAGGAGGGCGTCATAGTGGAGCAGCGTCCCGATGTAGACGATGTCCGTGTAGGTGTCGCCCGCCTTCGAGACCGCCTTGTAGAACCAGTCCCGGAGCTTCTTCCGCTGCTCCGGGGTGTTGACGTTCTCGTCGTTCTCAAGGTCGTCGCAAAGAATGAGGTCGGGTCTCCATTGTTTGTGCCGTCTGCCTCGGATCTTCTTCCCAGCGCCCAGGGCCTCGATCTTCACCCCGTTCGATAGGAGGATGACCGACGCCTTCCAGACGCGCCCCTCAAGCTCTCCGAAGTCTTCACGGAGCGCTGCGTTCTCCTCGAGCTCGGTCTTGATGTCGGAGAGGAAGCCTTCCGCCTGTTCCGAGCTGTCCGAGAGGATGATCTCGTAGTGCTTGTAGGCGTACACCGCCGAGTGTATGGAGCCCTTGAAGGTGAAGTTCGTCGACTTGGCATGTCCACGCGGGGCCTCGACTGCCCTCCGGCATCCGTTGGCCCGGCTGATTTGCTTCGCGTCTGTGCTGGGGTTCATGCCCTTCATAACGCCCTCCCGGAAGATCCGGTCGAGCTCCTCGTGGAAGGGAGGCGAGGGTCTGACGAAGTAGTGCGGGAGGTAGGCCCGGCCAAAATAGCCCAGGTCGAACGCTCCGAGCTTCCGGCGTAGACCCTGGGGGCCCGTGAGATCGGCCCCGTCCTGGTACTCCTTGAGGAGCTGCGCCCGGAGCTCGGGGAAGTTGTCCCCCTTCTGGACGTACTGCTCAAACAGTTCCTTTTGATACTCGCGGCTCGCGACGGCCTCCCGGTCTTCCGGCTCCTCGAGTCTCTCGAGGTAGTCCTTGAGGTCAATCTTCGCCATCGTCGAGCACCTTCTCCCTCGCCCTCGAGAGGACGTCGTGCAGCTCCCCGGCGAGTTCCGGGTGCTGCTTGATTGCTGCCATGAGCTCGGCCTCGAGCTGGTCGAAGGCAAGCTCGGCCTTCTTCTTCATGTCCTGCCGGACGCGCTTCTCATAGGTTGCGTTCCGGGCGAGGCTTGCGATGAGACGCCCCGCCTTGTCGAGAGGCATCTCGGCGAAGTCGTCTTCCGCCGTGCTGACTCGCTGCATGAGGCCGTCCATGAGAACCATCGAAGCGGCCTTCGTGTAGTCGAGGTCTGGGTGGGTCTCGACAGCCTGGGCGATCGCTTGCGTCCGCTGCAAGGTCTCGGCGACGCGCTGCGCCGCCTGTGTGCTGCGGATCGCATAGCGCCCGATCGCCGACTTGCTGATCTCGTAGCCCTCCGCCTTGAGCCACGCGGAGAGGTCTTCGTAGGTGTTGGCCGTGTCCGCGAGCCGGACGTCGAGCTCCGTCTTGATGTCGTCCGGGAGCTTGTCGATCGTCGAGCTGATCCGCGTCCTCCGGCGTTCGCCCTTAGACATCTACGCCGGGGTCTTCCCTCGTGCCTTCCACGAGGTCGACGCCCGCCTTCGTGAGCTGGATGACGGCGTCCCGGCGGTATGCGTTGTAGGCCGTCGCCCTCCTGTCCGTGAACTCGATGTAGCCGCCGTCCTCCAAATAAGAGAGCTGCTTCGAGATGTCCGGGACGGTGATGAGGTTGTCGGCGAGAAGCGCGTTCGTCACCTGCCGCACGAGCAGCGAGTTCTGGTTCCCTTTCGCCAGGGCCCGGACGATGTAGCCCCGGATCGCCTTGTTCTGCCGGATCTCCTGCTCCGTCATGTCGTCAAAGTATGCCATGGTCTTTTATCCCTCCTTTGCTTGCATCCGATATAGGAGCTTGTCGAGTTTGCTGTCAATGTTGTTCGAGACCCGGATGAAGTCCTCCCGAACAACGTAGACGAGGGGGAGGTCGGCCTTGAGGTCGCCGAGCTCCGACCGAACGGCGGCGATGTCGTCGGCGTTCTTCTTGTCCGCCGCCTCGAGCTTCGTGATCGCCGACTTCATCTCGCCGATCGCGTTCTTGACTCCCCAGGAGGCGACGCCGATGATCGCCGTGATGACCGTCTGAAAGACGAACATCGCAATCGTTGCTCCGTCCATGCGTCCCCCTCCTTACCGCTGGGAGACCCCGTCCTCCGCGCCGCCGATGGTGACGCCGTCAAGCAGCTCCCCGGACAGGGTGAGATAGGGGTCTTCGTTCTTGATGTGGAGGACGGCGTCCTCGATGACGGCGGTGAGGTACTTGTCGAAGCTGCCCAGGTTGTCGGTGATGACCTGCTGCGCCTCGGGTGCGATTGCCGCCTTCACCTCGTCAAAGACCTGCTTGCCCAGGGCGAGCAGCTCCTCACGGCTTGCCGTGCCGTTCTTGACCGCGTCGCGGAGCGCCTTCGCGGTGGTCTGCTCCATCGCGCCGACGGAGACCGTCGCAAGGTTGACCACGTCGTCAAGGGCGTCCTCGAGCACCTTCCGGCCCGCCTCGTCCTTGATCTGCGCTGTCTGCTCCTTGAGCTTGGCCGCGCCCAGCCGGATATAGTAGACCCCGTAGGCCCCGGCGAGGGCGATGATCGCGAGGACGACGTTGACGAGAGCGTCGCTCGCTGCGCTGGTGATGAGTTCCATGTTCATGTGTGTTTTGCCTCCTTCTCTAAGCATAAAAAATAAGACTACAAGCACAGCTTGTAGTCTTATTTTAGGGTCGTTTTATGGAATTTGATATACGAAGCGCTTCTAAGAATTACAAGGCCCCTCGTCCTCGTATTCGTCCCCGGGGTCTTCCAGGTAGTCGAAGATCCCGATCTGCCCTTCCGCTTGCCCAGGGCCGCAAATGCGCCGAACCCATCTCTCGGTGACGCCGTACTTCCGGGCGAGTTCCTGGTGATTGTAGCCGGTGAACTCCTTCTTGATGCGGGCGTCGCGGACGGGGCGGGTGAGGCTCTCGGGCTTCGGGATATAGATCGTAGTGCCTCCGACGATCTCGGCCAGCTTGTAGAAGTTATCCGTCCCGATTGCCTCGGCGATCATCCGATAGAGACCTTCGGAAATCATGTCCAGTGTCAAGTCCTTTACGAGCTCATCCATGTCCTGCGCCCTCCTTTCCGGTTACATTCTGCCGATGATCGCCAGGATCTCGCCGACCATGATCGGCTGATTGAAGCGAGCCTTCCACACGTCGGGGGAGTTGATGATCCCGCGTTTCACCAGGATCTCGAAGCCCTCCTTCTGCCATGCGGGCGTTCCCTCCGGGTATCCGTCTCCCGGGTCTTTGTAGGCGAGGATCTGGTCGAGCAGCTTCACGACATTCGCGCCATATCCCGCGCCGGGCACAGCCCACCCGCGCCCCTGGGGATTGTCCGCCGCGCCCAGCCATTCCACATAGGGCGCGACGCCACGGACGACCAGGGAGAAGCGAGGATCGACGCACTCGTTCACCAGGGCCTCGGTGGAGGCATACGCCTTGAGGTGCTGGATCTGCGCCCGGACGCCGGTGCGCGGGTCGGGGAAGCTCGCCGCCTGTCCTGCGGCGTTCCCATTGAGGGCTCCGATCCCGGCATAGTTATTTTGAGACGGAAGGACGATCCCGCCGAACTTAAAATAGCCGGTTTCGTGGAGGCTCTGCGCGAAGGCCACGTCGCCCCGGACGCCCTCGGCCTCGCCCTCCTCGATGAACATGCGGGCCAGCTCCTCCACGGTGCAGCTCGGGAGCTGTGGGGAGGCGTTCTTGCTCAAGCAGAACGCGGCCATCTGCGACGCGGTGGCCTGGGCCTTGCCCATGATTGCTGTCTTCTCGGTTTCGGTGGAGCTCTCCATCCCGAAGAACTCCGCCAGGATGTCAGCCTCGGCGACGGCCAGCTTGTCCAGGTTGGCGTCCTCGGAGAGCCACTTCGTCGCCTTCGTGTTTGTGTGGAAGCTGTGCTCGATGAGCATGTAGTAGGGCGTCCCGACCGCCCGAGCACCACGGAGGACGCCGTAGTATTCGCCGCCGGAGCTGTTCTTCCGGGTGGCCGTCCGCCCGGCCTGGGTGGTTCCCATAAGCTCGCCGACCTTCTTCGCCAGCTTGAGGGCCAGGGTGTCGACGTTGTTCTTGTTGTCGTAGGCCCGGTAGACGACGGGGTAGTCGACGCTCTCCGTGCCGCAAGCGTTGGAGTGGAGAGAGATGAAGACGTCGCACCCCTTCGAGGCCGTTCCGCGTTCGTAGACGCCGAGGTCGGTGTCGATGCTCGCCCGCGTGGTGACGACCTGGAAGCCCCGGGCCTCGAGCTGGGCCTTGAGCTTGAGATGCAGCGCCCAAACCATCGCGCTTTCGTAGTAGGTCTTCACGACGGGGCTCTGGTTGTATTTGCTGCCGACATGCCCGGCGTCGAGACAAATCTTCTTACTCATGATCCTCACCTTCCTCCTCGTCGGCGTGGAAGATGGGCTCCCCGTCCGCTTCGTTGATCTCCGGCTCCTGCGCCGGTCTGGTGTTGATGTTGTCGTTCATGGTGTGTTGTTTACCTCCTTATAGTTTCCAAACGGGGAGAAAGACTTCGTCGGCAATCTCCCCGATTGTGTATTGTTTTCGGCCCTCCGCTTCCAGACGCCGGAAGAACTTGTCGAGCTCGATCGCGATCTTGAGGGCCTTGAAGACGCCGATCTGCTCCGGGGTGATCTTCGGCACTTCCGGGCCCGCCATAAACTCGACGGCCCGAAGAAGGCGAACCTCCGCGAGAATGGGGTCTCTCTTGAGGAACTCCTCCCACTCGGCCCAGGTTTCCCGGGCGAACTTCTTCCGGTTGAGGCGCGGCTTGTCCGGCGGAAGGACTCCTTCCGCTTGGAGCTCCTTCTTCATCTTCGCCCTCTCGGCCTTCTCGCGCTGTGTGAGGCGTTTCTTCTTCGTCGGCATACCGTTCCCCCCTTAACACGCAAGCGGCCCGCCTGGGGGCTGCTGCGCGGCCTTCTGCTGCTCTATGAGGGCCCGCGTGAACTCCGCCGTCTCCACCTGCTGCCGGAGATGCACGGCGGAGGCGAGCACCTGGGCCGTCGAGGTGAGCTCGGAGGCCGTGAGCTTGAGCAGCTCCTCGCGGTCTTCCTTGCTGGTGTGCTCTCCCAGGAAGCGCCGGGAGCGGACGATCTCGTTCACGGCCAGGGCGGCGGCGAGCCTCTCGACAAGCCCCATCGCCCCAGCCTTCCGCCCGCTCACGCCTCCACCTCCGACTCGAGCGGGCCGTAGCCCAGCCGCTCCCGGTAGACATTCGCCGCCCGGATGACCTGGGCGACGGCTGCGTCGCTCGCCAGTCGGTCGCCCAGGCTTCGCCGCTGCTCCGGCGTCGCGCCATTCTCCCGGATGACCTCCGACACCTCCGCCACGTCCCGGGGCGAGATCTCCGTCAGACGGCGGGCCACTCCGGGCGGGAGCCGCTGATAGTGCAAGCGGAGGAAGATGATCCCGGTCTCCACCACCATGTCCAGCTCCGTGTCCCGGATGCTCTCTTGCATCCGGTGGATGCCTTCCAGCGCGGCCAGGACATCGAGCTCCCGCTGGTTCTCGTTATCCATCCCGCCCGGCCCCCTTCCGCTGCTCTCTGGCAAGGATCGCCTTGAGGCCCTCGATGACCTTCTCACACTGGGCCGTGTTCAGCCACTCGAGCCGGTCGATGCCGGTCATCCGCTTCACAAAGCCCTCGATCCGGCGCTTGTCGTTGTTCCACCCCAGGGCCTCGGTGAGTGCGTAGATCTTCCGGCGCTGCCGTTCGGTGGTGGGGTTGCCGCCCTCGTCCGTCCGTTTGTCGCCGGTACTCCGGGCGGCGCTGTCCTTCATGTTTTGCAGGACGCGGGCGACGTCGGTGATCTCGCCCTGCGTCAGCTTCTTCATGCTCTCCTTGCCGGTCTCCCGGTACACGACCCCGTGAAGGTCTTCGTCCGAGAGCCGGAGCTCGGGCGACTTCGCGATCGCCCATAGTGTGCGGATGGAGGGGAGCTTCCTTCCGCTGCGTGTTGCTGCCATGATTTACACCTCGTTTCCCCAACAGTCCCAGCCGTGGAACCTTTTCCGGGCAAAGAGTTCGATCCGGGGGACGTCCCCGAATAGCTCCTCGATGCGGCGGCGGACTTCCTCCGGCTTCTCGCTGTGCCGCGTTCTCACGGCCTCCACGAGCTGCGGGATGTTGTTCTTCTGCTTGTACTGAACCATCCGCCCCCGCGTCCCCATGAGGCAAAGCTCACAGTTTTTGAGCGTCCAGGGCGCGAGGTTCGAGACGGTCTTCCCGTTGACGGTCTTCTTCGACCACACAAAGGCGACGGTCACATACCGGAACCCCCACGCCCGATAGAGCTCGAGGGCGTCCGGGATGTGGGCGTCGGTGGCCCACATAAAGAGCGCCGCGTCTCGGTGGGCGATGCGCCCGACGTCGAGCTCCTTGAGGGCCTCGGTGGTCATGGTCGGATAGACCGCTTCGAGGGGTTTATAGGTGGTAGAAATTACCCCCCCGCGTTTTTCCAGTTGCTTCCTTGCTGCTGAACTTCCATGGAGGGTCGGCGTAGATGACCCGGTACTTCTTTCTCGTGGTGGTGATGTCGACCCGCATGAAGCCCGCCCCCTTACATGCCGCTCTTGACCTGTTCCAGCTTCGCGAAGTCCAGCTCGTAGCCGAAGACGTCTTGCTGCTTCCAGGTAGCGCCGACCGCGTTGACGGTGTCCTCGCCGTACTTCTTGAGGGCCTCCTTCGAGACGTCCTCCTTGACGACGATGCAGTCCATCATCTGCCGGTTCTTGAGGCGGCGGATGATCTCCTCGATCTTCTCCTTCGCCCTGGGGAGGGACACGGAGGTCGAGAGCCGGAAGCCGACCTCGCCGAAGGTGAGGATCTTCGACTTCGCCTTCCCCATGTCCGCCCGGTGTTCGGTGACGAAGTCCTTGAGCTCGCGCTCGAGCTTGGCGATCCTGTCCTTGTGGGGCTTGCTCTGCTCCTCTGCGGCCTTCTTGGCCCCGAGGATCTGCTTGTTCATCTCGCCCTCAATGTCCTGGACGGCGAGCTGCGCTTCTGCAATCTGACGGAGGGCGTCGTTCGCGTCCTCCCAGGTCTTGACCCCGGAGGGTTCGACCACTCTTTTCCTTGCCATGTGTAGGCTCCTTCCTTTCTGTGCTTGTTGATATATGCCCGGGGAGTTGCCTCCCCGCTGCGGCTTGCTTCGGTGGCCTCCTTCGGCTCCTTGTCTTCGTATAGGATGTAGGTCTTAGAGAGGAGCATATAGAGGCCGAGCGGCCCGGTGAGGAGAGCGGCGGTCGCGTCGCTGTCCTCCGGCGTCTTCCCGCCTCGGGCCATGACCAGGATGAGGGCGGTGATCGCCAGCATAGCGAGACCCATGAGACGCTGCTTTCTCATTTTCATTGTCCCGGCCCCCTTCCGTGTTAGAGCATCATGAGGCTCGAGGCTTGCTCGATGATCTTCACGGTGACGACTCTCTCGCCGCGCTCCTCAAGGATGCGGGTGACGTTGGAGAGGGTTCGGTCGAGGAGTCGGAAGCATCCGGTCTGCATGTTGCAGGCCCGGGCCTTGAGCTCGACCATCGCGTCGGGATCTACCTCGAAGCCCTCGAGGTAGCCCTCCACCTCCGAGGGGTCAAGCCCCTTGAGGGAGACATAGAAGTCGACCCGGTTCGCCATGCGGGCGAGGTAGGTCTTGATCTGCGCTTCGAGCTTCGGCTCTCCGGCGATGACGAGCCCCACGTCGGATTGGTCGAAGATCGCCCGGAGGATCTCCATCTTCTTTTGGGTGTACTTCGAGACGAGCTTGTCCGCCTCGTCGATGATGAGGAGGTATCCCTTGTTCGTGTTGAAGAAGTCCCGGATGCCGTTGACCCTGCGCCAGATAGTGCCGTAGCCGCTGGGGATGCCGAGGGACTTCTCGATCGCCTCCACAAGATCGCGGCTGCTCATGGTGTCGTCGCACTCAATGTAGGCGACCCGGGGGAGCTTCGCGTACTGCCGGAGGGAGTAGGTCTTGCCGTAGCCGCTGCGGGCGACCACGATGCCGAGGCCGATGTACTCTTGACAGCTTTGACACACGCCGAGCACCTTGAGGGCGTCCCGGCTCTCATAGAAGACGGGCTTCCGTCCGGTCTTGCGCCCCGGCTCCGGGAGCGCCACGGCCTCGCCGGTGCGCTGGGCCAGCCAGTCCGCGAGGAGCTTCTCGATGGTGGAGATGTCCCCCTCGTACTTGCCGGAGAGGTAGCGGGAGATCGTCGGGCGGGAATAGCCCGGGATCTCGCTCGCCAGGGTGGCGATGCTGGTCTTCGAGACTGCGAGGTAGTCGTTGATCTGCTCGGCAAGGGTCTTGCCGGTGGTGTAGGTTGTGGCCTGGGCCGCTGCTGCTGTGATTTCCATGTTGTTCCTCCTATTCGTTCATAGCCCTCAAGCGAGCGAGGGCGTCGTCTGCCTTCTTCCCGAGGAACTCGTCCCCGGATGCCTTCTTCCCGGTCTTTCGGTTCGTGGCCATCTCCGCCCGGAACTCCTTGTCGTTCGGGAGGGAGATGAGCTTCGAGGGCCGATCCGCCTTGATGGTCAAGTCGATCATGCCGACCGCCTCGGAGGGCCGTCCGCCCTCCTGGACGCGGAGCTCGTAGGGCCGCGTCATGCTGTCCAGGATCTCCCGCATTTCCTTCTCCTGCCGCTTCTGGTCGCGGAGGTGGCGCTCGAGCGCCGCTTGCGAACAGTGAGGCCCGAAGGCCAGCAGCTCGGCGGAGACGGCTTCGCATATCTTCCGGCCCTCCTGGTCGAAGACGTAGAGCTTCGTGACGTCGTCGATGTCCCACTTGATGCCGACATGCTTGCCGACGTAGTGACAAAGCTCGTAGTCCGTGTAGAGGGTGCCGAACTTGTTGATCCCCTGGTTCGTCACGCGGGCGGTGTCGGCCTTCATGAGCAGCATCGCCGCATACTCGCGGGGCGGAGCTGCCTTCTCATAGCGCTCGCCGTTCTCAAAGAGGGAGATCGGCGTGATCCACTTCTCGCCCGCGTCCTTGAGGCCCCGGTGCTCCCGGGTGTGGTACTTCTCGTTCTTCCACTTCGTCCACGCCTCGAAGAACTCCTCCATCGTCAGCAGCTCGCCGCGCTCGAGCATACCGTCGACGTCCTTCTGCCGTTTGGCGTAGGTCTTGGAGCCGGTGAGGGTGCCCGTGTAGCTCTCGAACCATTTCGAGAACTTGGAGCACACGGTCGAGAAGAAGCGCTCGATCGGCTTGTCCCACGGCTGATAAGGGAGCGACCGCCCGACCTCCTCAATGCCGATGCTCTGGTAGAAGCCCACGGTCTCGGCGTCGAACTCGAAGTCGATGTTCCGCTTCTTGCGGCTCTGGCCGGTCATGGTCTTCGCCGTGTAGTCCTTGCCGTTGTCGACGTGGAGGATGTGGGGGACGCCGCCCGGGTGGGAGTAGAGCATCTTGACGAGGCTCTCCTTGAGGGTCTGGTTGTTGGCGTCCACACAAGCCACGTCGCCCACGATCGCCCGGCTCCGCATGTCCATCCATGCGACGAGCTTCGGGCGGACGGCCTTGATCTTCCCGTTCGGGGCGACCCACTGAACCCAAAAGTCGAAGGTGTGCTCGTCGCCGACGACGTACTCCATGACCTTGAGGCTCGTCGCGTCGCGCTTGCCCTTGAGCATCTTCTTGTTCTTCCACTCCCGGGAGCCGTTGGCCGCGAGGTAGCGGGCCGACTCTCCGCCCCGGCTGTCCATGAGGTGCTTGATGTACCGGGCGACCGTCTTGATGCTGGGGTAGTTCTCCCAGCCCCGGCCCTCGGCGACCTCCTCGAACTTCTCGTAGAGCATTTCGATCGTTCCCAGGTTGGCCGCGAAGCGCCGGTCGAACCATATATTTTGAATGAGCGCCTTTTGCTCATCCGTGAGACTCGGGAAGGTGGCGGTCGCCTTCGGCTTCCGACACAAGGACAGCGCCCGGAAATAGTCCCGGCTCTGGCCGTCCTCCTTCTCCATCTTGAGGGCCCAGGCGTTCGCCTTGAGGATGTTGTCGACGTAGCGGTAGAGGGTCGGGAGACTCACTCCCAGGCCCAGCGCGTACCGCTCGGCGTAGGCCGTGCGGTCGGGGCCGTCGTAGTCGATGAAGTCTTGCACCCTCGCCGCCAGCTCGACGGCCTCGTAGAACGCCTTCTTGTGCTGCTCGGTGTAGTGGTTGAGGTCGACGCCCACATACCAGGGCGCGGACTCTGTTCGCTTCTCTATGACGACATCCCTCCCGTCTATCTTCTGTGCCGCCCGCCACGCCTTCCGGCCCTTGGCTGTGAGGGAGCCGACGGAGATGAGCACCTGCTCTCTGCCGCCGTTCTCCTGGGGCTGCGTTCTGGTCTTGTACTGCTTGGGGTTGCGGGCTATGCGCTGGGCGAAAGTTCCGTACTTGACGCCCTCGAACTCCGCCGCCTCCTTCATGGTGATGAATACGTCCGGCACTCCTGTCCCTCCCTTCCTGGTGTTACGCTGCCGTTACCTTCTCGACCTTCCGGGGGTCGAGGTTGAGGGCCGCGATGATCGCCGGGAGGTACTTCTCGCCCGACCGGACGCCGTAGAGAATGTAGCTTAGATACTGCGGCGACGTGCCGATCTCGGCGGCGAGCTGCGTCTTCGTCTTGTCCTGGTCGGTGAGCGCCTTGACGACGAGCTTCCCCAGGGGGCAAAGTTTACCGTTGCTTTTCACCGCTGTCCTCCTTCCTGTGTAGTCGTTCTTAGATTTACTTCCGCTTCTGCCGGTGCAGGTTGACCGCTGCCATAAACCCCAGGCCCAGCAGCGCCGCCGCACGGGTGAAGCTGTCCGGCGCTCCTGCCACGACACACGCGGCGGCGAGCCCCAGGCCCCCGAGGGCCATGAGGCCCAGGCCGACGACGAAGTCGAGGATCGCGTCCAGCGTGGGGAAGACCCGCCTCGCACACTCTCGGGCCGCTTCTTTCTCAAGCAATTTGAGAATATAGCCCAGGGTCTCGGCCTCCTGTGACGCGGCGGCGAAGGTCAGCTCCGCGCCATACCGGGGGCGGAAGGGGTTCCGGGGGTCTCCCGAGAGCCGCTTCCGAGACAGGGCCTCGCGCCGCTGGAAGGCGACGAGGTCGGCGGCTCGCTTGAGCTCCGCTCTCATTTCGCCCCGCCTCCCTTCCGGTACTGTTCGACGGCGTAGTTGTCTTCCATCATCTCCGCCAGCTCTCCGACCCGTTCCCGGAGTGCCTTCCGCAAGGCCAGCGCCGGAGCGCCGTCGGCGTCCAGGTTGTCCAGGGCGGCGTCCAGCTCCCGGGCCGCGTTGAAGATGTTGAGGTACACCCGGCAATCGTTGGGCGGGCATTTCTCCGCCAGCGCCAGCCCCAGGGCGTAGATCTTCGCCGTCTCCCGGTGCCGCTTGAGATCCGGGTGAAGGTGCTCGAAGGTCGTCCGCTCCGCCGGAGCCGTCCGGGCCTTGACCGCGTCCTCAATGGCTGCGGCGAAGGACTCCCGCTCTCGCTCCGTGATGACCTGGACAGTCGCCAGCGCCCGGAGATAGGCCCGGGCCTCTGCGCCGACCCGGTCGGCCTCGACGCTGCTCTCTCGGTCTCGGATACGGTCGACGAGCCCATAGAGCGCCCCGAGGGCTTTCTCCCGAGCCCGGAGATCTCGCCCGTCGGCCTCGTTCGCCAGCCGCTCGAGGGAGCACTTCTCACAAACCGCGTCGAGCTCCTCTTGCGACATCTCCGGGCGGCGGTGCCGACAAAGCTCGTCGCACACATAGGCGAGGAGCTCCTCCGGCTTCTTGGGGAGCGGCCCCGGGGCCTCCCCGAAGGTGTCCGGGAGGACGTAGCAGTCTTCCCGATCCAGGAGGCCCAGGTCGCGGAGGGCGACCTTGTAGCCGTAAAGCTCATGCGCTGCCGTGCGCTCGTCCACGTCCTTATAGTGGGCGCTCGCGACCTGCCCCCGGAGGACGTTCTCCCATCCGGCGATCATCTGCTGCGCGTCGACTTCTTCCTCCTCGGTGGTCTCGTCGGTCTCCTTGACGATCGTGACCTTGACCTCGGGCTCCTCGGCGTCGAGCTCCGACTCGAGACCCCGGGCCAGCTCCACGGCCTCCTCCATGCTGCCCGCGTTGTCGTACTCCATCGCGCCCCGGTCGACGTCCAGGTTGCCGGTGTAGAGCTCGGCGTCGATGACGCCATACTCGCCGAGGGCCGTCCCCTCGTACTCCCGGAGCTCCCGGGCGTTGAACTTGACGACGAGGTAGCCGTTGATCTTCTTCATCTTTCTCATGCTGCTGTTCCTTCCTTTCTGTGTGTGGGGGTCACTGTCCCAGGGGAGGGACGACCCGGATCGTGTCCGTGTGCTTGTGGAGGATGACGAGCTCCCCGTTCTGCTTCTGCTTCACGACGAGCCAGTTCTCCGGCGAGAGGCCCGCTTGTCCGAGCCGGATCTTCTGCTTCCTGGTTGGCTTCTTGCCGCGTCTCAAAGAGATCGCCTCCTTTGCGTTTCGGTGCGGTATATGGTAGAGTAAAAGCGAACGGCGAGGGCCGTCTTGTATGAAACTTAGAATGACTTCCTCTAACCGGGCCGGGGCGCTGCAACGCCCGCCGCCCCGAACCGCGCGAGCTCTCTCGACTTCTTTCGCTATGCTTCGCTCTGTAGAGTATCGAAGCATCGGTGCTGCTCTTGCGGCGCTCCCATCCGGCGGCGAGGCGTCCGCCGTGTGGTGCTGTGTCCAGTTTGTGACGCCGGAAACGAATTGAAGTAAAGGGGGTGAAGGCCCTCGCCGCTCGCTTTTACTCTACCGCCGCCTCCTTTGGTCTTTCCTTTTGGGTGGTGGTGTGCTATGCTTGATTTGCTTAAATTTTTAATCTACCTATACTATACTCTCCAATCGGAGAGATGTCAATACCTTTCCTATTGAAATGGAGAGGTTTTTCGTCTTCGTCTCTCTCTTTGGAGTGGCACAAGGAGGAAGCACCATGTCCGAACTAATTCAAAGAATCGAGGCGCTCGCAAAAGGGAAGGGCCTCACATTCAACCGAATAGAGCACGATTGCAGCCTTGGGAACGGAACTATAAAGCGGTGGTCGTCTCAAAGTCCGCGCCTTGACAAGTTGGTTCTTGTAGCCGATTATCTCGGAGCGTCTCTCGACTACATCGTCTACGGCACACTCCGAACGGATAGCTCTCCAAAAGGAGAGAAGCCGGATCTTGAGGCGGAGAAGGAGCGCCAGGGCCTCACCTGTGACGGCCTCCCGCTGTCCGAGGATGAGGTGGATCTCGTCGCCATGTACCGGCTCCTCCCGCCGTCCCATAGGGAAGAGATCTTCGACCTCGTTTACTTCAAGTACAAGCGCCACGTCGAGGAGAAAAAAGAATCTATTTATTCAACATATTTCGACGGGAGCGACGACGGTAAAAGCGGCCCCGCCGAGAGCCGTGAGGCCCGCGACGGAACCGCCTAATTTTTTTCTCCTGCCATGATTAAAAACTAAATCAAAATCATGTAGAATTGAGAATAGGGGGCGGAGGGGGCTCCGAACCCTTGAAAACCCCGGTATTACGGGCAATTCTACAATTCTACACGAGAATGTGGAAAATGTAGAATTGCTTTTCCGCATTTTCCCCCGGTTATGGCCCGGTCGCCGCCGTCGTCGTAACGCCTGGAATAACAGCTCGTAACGCCTCCGCGCCGCCGATCCACGCCTCCGAACCCCTGTTTTTGCCCCCTGCCGTTAATTTATGCACGGATTAACGCCCCGTTTGCACGCTTCGCCCGCTTGCCTTCCGGGGCCTCGTCTGCTATACTATCCCAAGGGCCGCGAAGCCCGTCCTCTTTGTCTGCTGCTGTGACTTCTTCGGGACGGGCCGAGCGGCCCCTTTTTTTTGCCCTCAAATTTGTTTCAAGGGTTTTGTTTCAAGGGTTTCGCCCCGTTGCGGGTACGATATGCCCCAGCCGCGCCGCCGCCGTTGTGGGGCCTTCCAGGGCTCCCCAGGGCATGAAAAAGGACGCCGACCGCGTCTTCCAATACACCTCCGACTTGCCTGTGGCGGAAGCCGTCAGCGTGATCGGGAACGAGCCAAATCCACCGAACAGGCCGATATCCGTTTCCAGCGTCAGCGTCACGGTGACCTCGTCGTTGAGCTGGATGCGTCCGGTGGTGGACCACCGAATGTCAGGGTCAAGCCCGGTGCTGTCAGTAAGCGCCGCGGCCCGGCGGGTGGTTTCCGTACCGACCCGGCCGGCGATTTCCGCCTCACGCACCAGCTCCACCGCATAGGTGTCCAGCTGCTGTTTGGTGATATAGACCGGCAGCACACGAACCACCAGCGCGAGCACCAGCATGGCGCACACCACCAGGACGCATACATCGATATAGCCTTCGCCGGAGCGCCGTTTCAGTATTTTTTTCATGGCGACCTCCTTTAGAACAGGCTTCCCAGGGAGTTGACGATCTGGTACACGATGATGACGATGTAGGTCATCATAAAGCACAGGAGCATGATAAAGCTGAATACCCGGATCTTGGGTGGGATCTTGGCGGCCTTGGCTTTGAGCCGCTGCAGTTCCTGCGCCTTCAGATCGTGGGACAGCATCTGAAAATACATCCTGCCATCGTCGCCACGCAGGATGCCGATGAGGCCGCGGACGATGTCCGAAATGATGGCGGAGCCCATTCTGGCTTCAAATCGGATGAGCGCTGCTTCATAGGAGGAGGAACGCATATCCGCCGTCAGAACATCCAGCTCACGACCGAAGTCAGGTCCGGCGTGTTTCTTGTAGTTTTCCAGAATCCGCAGCACATCCCGGCTGGCTGCCAGCTCCTGATGGATGGTGGCGACGAACCGGGGCAGCTCGCCCTCGATCAGTTCCATTCTGGCCTTGACCAGCTCGTCAGCCCGCGGCTCTCCTTGAACCAGGTCAGCACGGCCAGCACCACGATGAGGGGGCTCAGGATGGGCAGGATCAGCAGGCACGGGATGATGCCCAGCAGGATAAGGCAGGGCTTCAGAATGGAATAGGCCGTGTAGACCTGGGGCGTCATATCCAACCCTGCCGCCGTGAGCTTGCTCTCCAGCCGGCGGTATTTGTATTCGTCCATTCGGATCAGCGGGGCCAGCTTCAGCGCCCAGCCGAGGATCAGCGCCTCCAGAGTTTTGACCAGGCTCCGCTCCCGCCGTCCGGCGGAAATGAGTGCCCGTTCCGTGGCCAGTCTGGGAATCTTCAGAAGGTCGGCGAGGACGAAATACAGTCCGGCGGCCAGCGCGGTCCCGAACAGAATAAAAGTACGCCCATTTCCTCACCTCCGATACTCAATAGGCTGGGTCAGCTTCACCACGAAGGCAAAGGACACGAATACGGCTGCGATGCAGATGGCAATGATCATTTGGCCGGGAACGGTGTCTACCAGAGTGTGATACCAGTCGGTGTTGATGAACCGCACCAGCGGGATATTGATCAGCACCAGGATCGCCATGGTGACGAATTCCTTACGGGGGCCGAAGACCAGATTTTCCAGTTCTCCGTTGACTACTCGCATATCCGACAGCTTGCTGACGATGGGAGTCAGGGTGCTTTTCAGGCTGCGGTCTGTCTGGCAGGCGGATACCGCTTCGCACCACTCCTGCCATACCTCGTTGTCGATGGCGTATTTCAGGTCGTGAAGTGCGGCGTCCATGTCCGGGTCAATGTGCTTGATGCGGGTGAGAAACCGCTGGAACACCTCCTGCACCGGGTGGTGCAGGTACCGGACATTTTCCTCTACGGCCTGCTGGAAGTTCTCCGTGCGCAGATAGGCGGTGGTGATGACCGATAGCGCCGTTTCCAGCTCTGCGGCCACATCCTTTTTGAAGCTTCCGGCCGTCAGCTTGACATACCAGAACGGCGCCAGCATAAAGCCGACGGCCAGCACGGGGACGAGAAAGGCATTCCCTGCAAGGATGGCAGTGCAGGCGCCAAGGGCAAACAGCACCAGGGAGGCCATGCACACCATGGGGAACTTCCCCTCCCGCCCGGATGCGGCCAACACCGCCTGCGCCTCCGTGATCTCCCGGCGAAAGAAACCGGCCTTTTTTCGCTTGGTCGTCTCGTTGATATCCGCCCGGATGCTGCCAGGAGCAGCAGTCAGCCGGGAAAAGATGCTGTCGCTCATTTCTGCAGGGGAGATCCCCAGCACCATAAAAAGCCCGGCGATCATGCCGATGCAGGCGATCAGTTGGATCATTGTCATGCAGTTTCCTCCTTTCTCTGGATGAACTGCTCCAGCTCACCGCGAGGCATACCGTTCTCAATAAAGCGGCGCTGCAGGCTCTCGGACATCTCCTCGCACTTCTGGTGGTGTCCCTCAATGATGAACCGGTCGCCCTCCAGACGGTTTTCGGTGATGTTGTACTCGTAGAGCTTGTGGAGCCGGCGGCTCCCATCCGGCAGGATCTCACATTCGGAGATGTTGGTGATGCGGCGCTCCTTGTTCTCCAGCTGGCGGCAGTAGACCACAATGGGATATGCCTCAGTGACATAGCCCATGAGCGTATCGTCAGGGGTGTCCACGGCCCGCTTGCACAGGGATACCATGCGGCGATAGGTGCCCTCGCTGGAGCTGGAGTGGATGGTGGTGAGAACGGCCACGCCCACGCGGGCGGCCTCCTGGGCGGCATTAGCCTCCGGGCCGCGCATCTCACCCACGGCGATGATGTCGGGATTGAAGCGAAGGGCAATGTCCAGTAGCGCAATCTGGTCGATGCGCTGCCGCTCGTTCTCGCTGTCGCGGGTCTGGGTGTGGACGACGGAGTTGACCACCCTGCCGTTCTGCTCCCGGATGAGCTGAAGCTCACGGGAGCCGTCCTCGATGGTGAAGATCCGCTTGCGGTCAGGGATGGTGGACAGGAGCCAGCCCGCCACGGTAGTCTTGCCGGAGCTGGTGGCGCCTGCCACACAGATGGAGACGCCGTAGCGCAGGCAGGCGGACAGGAAATCCAGCATTTCCTCCGTGGCGGTGCCGCTGCCCACAAAGTCCTCCTTAGTCAGATTCTTGGGATTGACGATTCGGATGGAGGCCGCAACACCTGCGTCCTCGTCCAGCACCGGGGTCTTGATGACCGAAACACGGATGTTCTTGGCCAGACGGGAGGTGATGATGGGGCTGGCGTTGTCCAGCACCTTGCCGGAGTTCTGGAGCATACGGCGGATGACATTGGCCGCATGGTCCGGGGAGTCGAAGTGTTCCTCCAGCTTGACGGTGCGGCCGTCGGAATACTGGATCTCGATGTCGCGCCAGGAATTGATGTCGATCTCCTCGATGCCGTCTGCAAAGATGTACTTGGTCAGAAACCCATACTCGGCCATCTCCGTATACAGAGCGTCCACCAGCTCGCTCTGGGTCATGCCGTCCACGGCCATGCGATTGTCCTGCAAATAGCGGGCGATCCGGCGCTTCATCTGCTCCTTGGCCTCGTCGCCGTTCTCCGTGATCAGGGTGGCATAGGTGCCGGAGAGGTAGGACTGCACCTGACTGAGAACCTCGCGAAGGGTATCCCCTCGGTCTGGGGAGCAAAGAAGACATCGCTCGCTTTGGGCGCAACCTTGGTTTCCGCAAAAATAGCCCTTCCGGTATTTTCCTCAAAGGAGATGTCATGCACCCCGGCCTGCTCCGGCTTGGCTTCCGCCGGGGCGGCGGCCGGGGCCGCAGCGAACAAGGAATTGCTTCTTCTGTCGCCAAGCATCAGAACACCTCCTTCCACGGCGCACGCATTTTCTGCGGAAAATGCTGGCTCACTTTGTTCGCGGTGCGCCTCCAAAGGGGACCAGTCCCCCTTTGGGGCGAGAGGGACGATTCTTTGTTCCCATCCTTTAGAACACCTCCTTGCAAATCCTCTCGATTTCCTTACGGAACGCCTTGCTGTCTTCCATGGAGAGATCGTTCAGAAGCGTGCCCTCCAGATACTGCTCCTCCAGCTCCTGGGAGTGCGGGAGCTGGAAAGCGACGCTCCCAAGTACCTGACCGATGCGGTCCGCCGCCTGGAGGGGCTTGATGTTGGACGCCGCCTTATACTGCTTGTCCTCATCCCAGTGCAGTTCCCGAAGGAGCGGGAGCTGGCTGGACAGGTAGCCGATGGATTTCAGGTCGCAGTTGGCCAGCCGGAGGACGCTGTCGGCCTCCATGAGCGCCACGGCGGAGAGGATGTCATTGGCAATATAGCTGGAGCAGTCGATGACCACATAGGGGGCGATCTCACGCAGACCGCGGATGAGTTCCTCCGCCTGCTGCTTGGTGCAGGCCGCGTAAGTATACTCGTTCTCCCCTTTCGCAGCCCCAGTATGGTCAGATAGGACAGCTTTTTGTGGGTGGTCAGGTTGTGCTTGATGAGGTTGACGGAGATACGCTGGGCCGCAAAGATGCTGCCCAGGGATTTATCGCACTCCAGTTCGGAGGGCGGGCAGATGCAGGGCATCATAGGGGCGGTCATATCACAGAGCAGAAGCGCCACATTTTTCTTCTGGGAGGCCAGATGCTTTGCGATCTTTACCGCAGTCACGGTTTTGCCGCAGCCGGGGCTTCCCCAGACGGCAAGGACTCCGCCGCCGGATTCCTCGATGATTTCAACCTCCTCCGGCTCTGTGCTGCGGTGAAACAGGCTTCCTTTCATGAAGTTCATTCCGCAGCCGCCTCGCTCTCTGCGGCAGAATCAGCGCCCTCGCTTTCCCCGGTTTCGGTATTCTCAGTTGTCTCGGCAGTCTCCTCGGCTTCCGGCTCGGCGTACAGCTCCTCGATCAGAGCGTCCTGCGCCTCAATGAACGCGGAGGCATTCTCAGGCGTCCCACGATAAACCAGCGCCAGATGCAGCTCGCTTTCCTGTTCCAGCCCCGCCAGCACCTTGGCCTGCTCGGTGGTCACCAGCAGGGTGACGGTGGAGGGCAGCTCTTTTTCATCCTCAACCGCCTCGCCGGTGTTGGCGTCGTAACCAGAGGAGGCGGTAACGGAGATGACCTCTACATACTGCAGCTCGGGCGGGATCACGGTTTCGCCCATGCCCTGATAGTCGGCCACGAGGACGGAAACGATGTCTCCGCTCTCCAGCTTGCCGGAAAGGCCGGTGGCAAAACTCTTGATAGTGACCGAGATGGCCTGTTTGTTCCCGTCCAGACTGTACAGATAGGCGTTTTCAGCGGCGGGCTCGTTGGAGAGCTTGCTGGCCAGAATGTAATCGCCCACCTTCAGGTCGGCGGTGGCATACTTGCCGATGACCTCGTCTTTTTCTGTCATAATGCCGGAGGGCAGGTTATAAGCGCCCACCTCCACAGTCTGTACCATCTCGGCGGTGATCTCGTCGCCCTCCTTGATGTCGGCGGTGACGCGGACGATCTCAGCCTTCTCGCTGGCGCTGCGGCTGAACAGGGGCGTCACTCCGAAGCAGATGACGAGCGCCAGGAGGATACACAGCACACCGATCACGGTGCGGTTACGGAAAATCTTCATATAAGCCTCCTTATAAGAAATATGCGGGAATGAATCCTGCGGCAATGAACGGGACCAGTGGGCAGGTGAACCGGGTGGGGCGGTGGGAGAGCTTCAGAACAAGACTTTTTCCCAGCACAAACAGGGCGTAGCAAAAGGCGAACAGCGTAAGCCCCGCGAGAGTGCGGGAAAGGCCCAGCACAAACCCCGCTGACGCCGCAAGCACCGTATCCCCGGCCCCGTTTTTCCCAAAGCCCGCCCCCAGATAGAAGGGCAGCCCTCCCGCAAGCGCCCCCAAAAAGGAGGCGGGGCTGATGGTGATCAGCCCCGCCAGCACGAGCGCCACACAGACCCGGTCATCCACCAGGCGGTGTCGGACATCATAGATCGAAGCGCCCATCAGGCAGCCGCAGAAGACCAGCGCCTGTGCCCAGTGCATCAGCCGGCGTAGTCGAACATCTCCTGGATACGCTGAGTCACAGTGGGCATGACCGTATCGTTCAGCACAGCGTACAGGCCGGCCAGCACCAGGGCGCCCAGAACGACGGCGATCAGCACCTTGACAGCGGTATCGATGTAGCCCTCGCCGGCGTTGCCGCAGACGGCGCGGCGGTGGAAGGCGGCGATGGAAGTCTGGCAGTTGATGGCGGCAGACTTGGCGGACTTGGCGATATTCTTGAACATCTTCTTCATAAGTACATTCCTCCTGTAAGTAAAAATGATTTTTGGTAGTTTGTTGGCTGGAAAGAGATCATGAGATGCGCTTGGGGAGGCCCCCGGCCTCGGCTGGGCAAAGGAAAATCCGGGCGGCTTATATCCTCCCAGACTACATAGTCATTTCGTGGCATTCGTTCTGCTCCTGACGCTGGTCGAACTGGATGGGACGGAATCCCACGCGGTCACAGTAGAAAAACTCGCTGCCGGAATCATCGTACAGCTCCACCACATCGGACAGAGCCATCCGGTAGCCCTGATATCCGGGAGGCGGGCTGTCCCGGCAGATGGCGTAAATCTGTTCCAGATCATTGGTACCCAGATCGCCGTCAAAGACCTGCGTATAATTGTCTGCGTCCGGTTCTCCGAACCGCTTGATCAGATCCTCATATCCGATAAAGCGCATGGTGACATCCACGCCTTTCCGGAGCTGCCAGATGCGGCAGCCTTTTGCGCTGCCCCAGCTCCTCGCCGGGCACCTCTCCGGCTGCAAGGCGGTCAAATACGCCTTCCTTCCACTGAGGCGTCAGATTCAACCGGGCCAGGTAGCGGGACAGCTCATCCGTCTGGAACATCTCGTCCACAACAGCGGCGTCATCCTTCACATAGCCCACCGTGTTGCCATAGAAGATCAGGCGGTTTCGATTGTCTATTGTGAAGCGGACCAAAATCACATCACCTCCCTTCAGGGCGAGCGGCTCACATCTGCTGGCTCATGGCCTGCTCGGGAGCGTCGCTTTTCTGCTCCTGCTGCTCCTGGAGCTTCTGCTCGTAAGCGTCGTTGACTGCCTCCACCAGCGCGGTCCGTGCTTCTGCGGTAATGGCGTGGAAGGTGTCGTTGTACTTGGTCTCACCGTTTTTCTTATAGGAGTCCTGGGGCATGAAGATGAAACGGCCCTTGTCCGACTCGATGACCCGGATGCCGTGGACGGCAAAGGCGCCGCCGATGGTGGCGCTGGCAAAGGCTTTGGTCTTAAAATCTCCGTCCATCAGGCGGTCGATCCGTGCCTCTACCTGGGGCGTCGTGGCTTCCTGCTGTTTCTTCTTAGTTGTCGCCATGGTAATCAAGCTCCTTTCACTCACATGGTTGGGGTGGTCATATCGGGAGATTCGGCGGGATCTTTCCGCCGGATCTGTTCCAGGCTTTCTCTTGCCCAGTCGGGCAGATGTTCTTCCTGGAGAATGCCGATGAAATCGCTCCGGTTCCACCGGGTCTGCTCCCCGTCACCGAGGCAGGTGGCGTATACCGCTCTGCCCGCGGCGGTGGGGGCGCAGCCAAAGCCGCCGGTCGCCAGCCAGAGCTGATTTTCTGGCGCCCAGCAGGACTCCTTCAGTGTGAACGGACTCATGACCAGCACCTTGCCCTCCAGATCCTGCCCGGTCATATCGTCGCACTGGGAGCGCGCAAACATCCCAAGCTCATCCTGGGCGTCGCGGAACTCATTTACGAAGATGTTCAGAACACCGGCGTGACTTTCCACCATGAACTCATAGTTGCGGTCGCTGCGGGGGATGAAGGTCGCGGCGGCCCATTCCTTGTTCCGGCGGCTGAAGCGTCCATCCTCCGGCTTCAGCTGAATGGTGGCGGCCAGCACCCATCCCACACGCTTGAAGCCAAAGTCTTCGATGACGCCCCTGGCGCAGTCGTGGCTCAGGTGCATCCCGTCAAAATCTCTGCGGATGGCCTCCTCGATGGCCTGCTTACAGGCGATGTTCTCCAGTGGCTTGCACGCCAGAGGGCCAGTTCGTTCTGCCGCCTGGCCTCGGAAACAGAGCCGAGATAGAGATAAGCGTGATCCTTAGTCATCGCCCTCGTCCTCATCCAGCTCCATGACTGCCTTGACCAGCTTCTCGAAACCGGCTCTGTCGATGCCGAGCTGTTCCAGGCTCTTGTCCAGCTCGGCCGCCCACTTGGTTTTGCGGTCATCGGACACCACCAGAACAGCGCCGTCCACGCTGACCACACAGAGGTTGTCGTGCAGGATGCCGGCATCCGCAAAGGCCTCTGCAGGAATGGGCAGCATATCCTCGCCGCAGCCAAAACAACCGCCGCACGGGGCCGTATCGCCCTCCTGATCCTCCCATCCGGCCATCATATCCGCCCACAGGCTGTTGACCAGCCGAATCAGCGCCATCATAGCGGCGGCTTTCTCCACCGGCTCCATCTCCTGCTTGAGCAGGACAATGGCGTTTTCCAGGGTGTGCATCTCCAGCGTTTCCTCTCTATCCAGGCCGCTTAAGGTCAGGGCGGCGGGCTGGATGACAGCCTTGCCGTCGTTGGTGTACTTGATAAATGTCATGTTCATTCCTCCGTTTTATCAGATTTTGTTTTCGGTTCGTGGATCAGCGTGTAGCGCCCGTCGTCTTCCTCCGCAGCTGACAGATTGAAAATGTTGAGCTGCCAATGCCTTGCGGAATTGTGGCGGCGGGGGTCGTAGTTGGTGATGACGATCTCCTCATATTCGCTTCCAGCCTTCTGAGACATACTGTTGGGGCGTGTGGTGTAGAAGATGTAAAACTCCTTGTACAGCTCCACGATGAAGGGGCAGTAGTTGTAGGACACCATCACATACCCCTGGCACTCCAGAAGGGCGTCGTGGAGGCGCTGGTGGTCTTCCTTGGGAAAGCCCACCGCATAGCAGTCCTCCGCATCGTAGTAAGGCGGGTCACAGTAGAAGAATGCGTCTTCCCGGTCATATTGGCGGATGAGGTCGACGCAGTCCTTGTTCTCGACCACCACATCCGCCAGCCTGCGGGAGCACTCCCAGACCAGATAGAAGAAACGGCGGATGTCGCAGGATTTTCCGGCAAAGGACTTGGCACCGCCGCTGAAGCTGTATCGGATCAGCTTGAAAAAGTCTGCGGCCCGCCGCACATCGCCGCGAGGCGCTCGTTCCAGCATCATCCTTCGGATGGTCTCGGCATCCGGCGGCTCCAGATACCGCTCCGTCAGCTCCATCTCCTCGTCCAGATAGTCATCGGTGAATTCCTCACGGGAGAAGAACTTATACAGCACATTGAAGTCATCACGGGTGTTCAGCGGCAGGAAGCCAAGCTCCAGAAGGAGCGCCATGGTTCTGTTTTTGACACAGCAGAACAGGTTGGTCAGGTCGCTGTTGAAATCGTTATAAACCTCCATACATCCCGGCTGGATGGGGCGGCTCAGGGTCACTGTGCCGCTGCCGCCGAACACATCAATAAACCGGGCATACCGCGAGGGAGACAGCTTTCGAATCAGCCACAGCAGCTTGCTTTTACCTCCCACCCAGGGGATGAAGCTTTTCAAGCGGTATCACCGCCATCCAGGGAAGGGATATCTGTCCGCTGTCGATAAATTGCTCCAACGCTTTGGTGAGACCGCGTTCCGCGTGGGCGATCTTCTTGATCCGGCTCCGGAGCTGCCGGATCGTTCTGCGCAGTTCTTCCTCAGTATCGGCGTAATAATAGCCGGAAGCCGAGCTGCAAATGGGGACGCCATCCCCACGCAGGCAATTGATCAACCGGCGAAGGTCAGGGCCGCGAATCTGGAAAGCTGCCTCCAGTTCCCGGCTGGGGACGACTCTCAGCTCACCGCAGTGATACTCCTTCAGGTGCTTGGCGATAGGGTTGTCCGTCGTCATGAAGACTCCTTTCCGGGGCTGTCACCCGAAAAGAGCACAAAAAACCAAGGGGCCGTTTGTCCCTTTCGGGTAACGGCCCCTGTAGTGTTTCAGGCTATTTGACTTTTCTTATTTCATCACCTCCGTTATGGCAGAGCCTGGTCTGTACGAGGCTTCTCACATGGACATGGTCGGCTCCATCTCCGGCTGACTGTACTCAAAATTGAGTTCCGTGCCGTTCCAAGATACAAACCCATGTTCGGCGGCGGACAAGCCCATGCGCTTCATTCTCTGATTGGCATAGCCCTCAGCGTCAAAGCAGGAGGCGAGCAGTTCGTCCTTGGGATAGATGCCATCCCGTTTTGCCAGCTCTTTTCCGAAATCGGCCAGCTCCATATCGCGGGGCATAAAGTGATAGCAGTGGAGGTTCTGTGCCAGATCCAGGGCATAATCCAGACGGTGGCAGTCCTCCAGCTCCATAACCGCCATAAATTTATCCGCCCATCTGGGTTCTCCTGGCCCTGTTCGCTCCAGATGTAACCAAAGTCGATGGCATGACGGACAAGTTCTGCCGCGGAGGCGTACTGGGTGAGAATATTCTCCAGCTGCGGGAGGCAGCAGTCCATCATCCGGCAATGCACTCAGTTAGGGACTCCGCTTCCAGCTCATCCAGCGCCAGAAGCAGTTCGTCCGGATGGGCGGCGTCCATGTACTCGCCGGTGTCCGGGAAGCCCACCCACACGCCGTCCATGTTGGTTCGGCTGGCCAGCTTGACTCGGATCGCAAAATCGCCTTTGTCGGGATTCATCGAAGGGTCACTGTCCAGAAACGGATCGATTAAAGAGGTGACCTTGATAAAGTGCCCGTCGCAGAAAGTGTTTCCGCCCTTTTGGCGGTAAGCCGCGCCCACTTTTTCCGGGTCAAGAAACTCCCGCGCTTGGTCAGAGGGGACGTTGAATCTGCTCCATGATAAACTTGCCCAGTTGGACATCGTCCCCAGCGCCGTAGAACAGGTCGTAGTGATCCAATTGACTGGCAATCAGCATCACATCGCAGGCCATCCTCGGCTGTTCGATCTGCATGGCCCCTCGGAACAGGAGGCTTTCTTTGACTGTCATGTTTTCAAACCGCCGTTCCAGCCAGTCGTGCTGGGATTTGGTCATTTCAAATCCGTCCAACAGGTCAAGAAGCTGTCTGGCTTGCGGACTCGCCATCACATCATCTCCATTCCGGCATTCTCTGCCTGCGTTTCTTCGCTGAGGATCGGTTCGCCATCTCTGCGCTGGACCAGCCCGTAGGGGGTCAGCAGAGCGTTGTGTGCTGCCATGACATCCTGACCGTAGTTGTAGAGGGCGACGTGCTTCTGCAGAATGGACCGGGAATGCTCGTCCACAATGAAGCGAAGCTCCTCTATAGCTACCTCCTCGGGGTTCGCTGATCAGGCTCGAGCAGATAGTCATCCAGATTTTCCGCAATCTGGACAGCGGCAGCGATATCGTGACAATCTGCCGCAAGGATAACTGCCTTGAATTTGGAAAGTTCTCCTTGTGTGCTCAGCTCCTTGAAGCATTTAGCCAACTCGTTCAGTCCATGGATATCGTCGCAGGCCATGTTTTCCAGAAGCGCAGGCATCGCACTGTCCTCCACCCGGAAGACCATTTCCGACCAGGAGGCGCCTCCGCAAGCCTCCAGCACGGCGTCCAGCCGCTCCTGCGTGGCGGGCAGATCCAGATACATCATGTTCTCCGGCTGCTCATTGGAGTGGAAGGGATACCTGCCGACCATCAGGCGGATGCCGTATTCCGGCGCTTCGGGAATCAAGGCCAGGCTGTCATATACCTGCTTCAGCTCGGTGTGCTGCGTGACATAACCGCCGCTTGCGAAAACGCCGCCCTCCTCAAACCTGGCTTTTCTTCCGAGCATCTCAAAGTCAAGATACTCGAAGATGGAATCCGGAACTTTTTCCAGAGCAGGGATGAAATCGTTCTCCGCATAGAACCTGCCGAGCTGCTCGTCCGTCGTGGCGTTGATCACATGGCAGCAGTCTGTGCTGTAGGCCAGGTCGATCATGGTGGCAACGCTGATGGGGCCGTATTTTTGTCCGCCTCCGTGTTGAACAGCCCTTCGAAGGCAGTTTTTTCTCTGCCGTTCATCTGTCCCAGGCAGGTTGCCAGCGCATTGAGCTGATAGAGATCGCATTCATGGTTCAGATGGTCATGGAGGAACCGAAAGCCGTGGTGTTCGAGGAATTCCCACCTCGGCTTGTCGCCCAATGTCATTTGGAGCTTGTCCAGTGCGTCCGAAAGGCCATAGTAGGTAGCCGGAAGCTCCAGATCGCACCACCGATCCGTTTTTCCGCCGAACAGCTCCACACGGAACACTTCATTCAAGGGTCATCCCTCCCATTTGGGGCCTGTAGTCCTCCTCATATTTGGCGGGATCGGCACCGGGGACATCCCAGCCACACATACTGCCCACTTCCATAGCTTGGCGCTGGATGGGGCTGACTCCCAGCTTTTTCATTCATCTTATCCGCCAGCTCCACATTTTGCTCCTTGTCACCGGTGTCCCAATCGGAGGGGGTAATAGCCAGTCTCGCCCCGGCGGATGCAGATGAGATCGCCGGTGGACCTGAGAGTGGAGAAGCATATCTCCGGCAGGCCCTCTGCCACTCTGGGCGCGAACTGCTCCGCCTCGGTCCGGATATCCCAATTGTCCTCCATGCTCCACAGGTGGACATACAGCTCGTCGTCGCCGACGCAGATCTCCCGCTGTTCGAAACCTTCGCCCCAGCCGTCCGACGCCTGACCAGAGATGTACTCCTTCAGGGTAGTCAGTTCCTCCGGGGTGAGGGTACCGACCACACGGCACTCGGCAACGCCCCAAAGCTGGCCGTTCCGATCCTCAACGGTGAACACGGCGGATTTGACCTTCTGGTTGACGCTGTCATCCTTGCCATACCAGTGCATGATGCCGCTCTCGGCTTCTTCCGGCATTCGGTTGTTGATCAGGGCTCTGAGGATCTCGCCCTCATAGCACCGCAGCATCCTTCCGTCCAGCAGAGTGCTGTCATCCTCCATCTCTCCATACTCGTTGCGGGTGTAGAGATCCGCGGTCAGAGGCATATACAGCTTCAGCGTGGTGGGCTCGGGCGGGAGAACAGAGAAGCTGTCCTCTCCGATGATCAGCGCCAGGGTTCTGCCATTGTCCCACTTCATGTGGAACTGCCCGGCGTCGTCGATGTAGTCCAGAGTCCCCGTACTGCCCGGCTCCAGCGGGGCATAGGGGTATTTCATCTCTCTGAGCTTGATCCTCGAACCTGCGGGGAACTGTTCCCGCAGGAAGCTCAGCCATTCTTTGGGTACTGACATTTACATTCCTCCCATCTTCATATCCTGGCCGGGATTGTTTTCATAGTCCTCAAGAGAATGCGGATTTTTTCTTCACCATAAAGGTCGAAGAGGATGTCATCCACCTGTTTGCGGACAGCCGGGTCATCCGTCAGCGTCTCATAGCGGAAGCCCGTGACCGAATGCTGAGGCAGTTCCTCCTGGATGCACCGGAGATATTCCTGCGCGTCGGTATAGTCCGTCCGGCTGCCATCGGCGAAGGTCACTCGTCCTACTGGTTTGCCTGCTGGGCCATCTGCTGCTGGCGCAGGTCGTAGCAGTAGAGATACCCCTGATAATCCCCAGGAGAAGGGAGTGCAGCGGAGGCAGTAGCGATAATGCTCAGTTTCCACGATATAGCCAAAGCACCGGCCATCCTCCGTGATTCCGCCGCCGTTCCGATAGCAGTAGGATCTCATCGACGCCAGATCCTTGAGCGGGCCCAACTGCCCGGAAGGGCATCCACGACCTCCTGAAGCTCACCTTTGAATTCGTCGGTGTTGAACCGGTCGCCGTGATGGGGCCACCAGGAATGGTGGAATCCTTTTCCGGAAGATCCGAAGTCCATCCGCACATGGCCGACCGTACCCAGCTTCTTGTCGGCAGCCTCCTCGAGTTCCGAATAAGAAGAGGCCCGCTTCCTCGAGGGAAGCGGGCCTGATGTGAATCGGTGTATTTACTTTTACATTCTGCTTCATGGTATTCACCTCCGTATCCGTACAGGAGTGGTAAATTTGCAATCAGGATGTCCCATCCTCCCCAGGGTTACTCGCTGGAATGCGATGGAGATGTCATCATCGTTACAATAACCATGATTGAAATCTGATGCACTGATGACACCATCCTTGATATGTGCGGCAAATCTTTCATCAAGGCTGGAGAAATATGTCCCAAAAGTCTTGTGAAGATATGCTTTGATGTCACTCTCGAACTGTTCCGATAAAGAAATGGTCATTTGCTTCACCTCCTCATGCGGAACAATACCACAGCTCCGCGGAGATAGCTATGACCAAAAGGCGTCCTACCGGAGAAGTGGAGATAGCCAGCGACAGCAGCTCCCAGTGCTGCCAGAGATGCTACTGTGATCATGATTTTCTTCTTCATTTACATTCCTCCCAATTATCGGATCATGTCGTTCAGGTCATCTGCATATCAAATTGCGGCTCCGGGGACTCCATGATCTGTTCCAAATGCCGCGGGTCTACGATGGCCTCACTTTCATTCCTGCCTGTAAGCAGAGCCAAGATGTGTTCCTTCCGAATCTGCGCCTCATACACCGTTCCCTCCTCACCGAAGCGGTGGGCGAACCAGTCTGCCGTTTTCCGATCCAGTGTCCAGGACAGCGCACTGATATTTTTGGCGTTGTAGGGGGTAACGCCCCGATAGACCGTCACCGTATCCTCCAGCGCCTGGTGTGCGGTGCGCTCCTCCTCATCCATCAGGGACTCCGGAGGGACGGATCGGAACAAGGCCACCAGTTCTCGTTTGCTCACATTGCAGTCCTGATTGGGGCATTCCTCCTGGGTCCAGGCGGTGGATAAGAGCTGTCCCAGATCCTTCTCCGAGAGAGCGGAGGCGGCAAATTTTATAAAAAGTCAGATAATAGGGCGGGTTGAACAGCACGAAAATCTGATGCACATTTTTTGCGCTGTCGATCTGCTCCCCGACCATTTTGCGCCACCTTGTGCAGTCATCCGAATTGTTGATCAGGTCGACCATGGAGAGGCTCCCATCCTATTTCGAAGCGCGGAGATCCCAGGAGATGTGAAAGGGTGGCTGACGATCACCGGGGAGAGGGCCGTTTCCTGGATCTGCACATCGAGGAGGGTGTGCGCCACCAGCTTTACGCAGAGCAGTTCGGTTTCGTGGGGCATCAGGAAAGCCCTCCCATCTCCATCGCCTGCGTTTCCTCAGCAAAGGGGCTGCTGCACCGGCGAATCAGGCCGAATTCCGTACGCCGGACTCCGTCCTCCACCATGGCGTCCTCACCCAGCTTCTCGAAGTCCATATACCCGTCGATGGTATCAATCAGCTCGTCATCAGCACCGATGCGCCGAAGGACTGCTTGTCCGTATTCGTAAGTGTCCTCCGGAATGCGCTCGTAGTCGTCCAGATTCATGGCATAGCGGAGCGCATCCTGCATGGTCCCTGGCTGTTCCACAGAAAGAACCGACAGATATTTCAGCAGCTCACCATCGTCACACTGCATCCCCTCAATGGCCCAGGCCAATTCGTTTGCGTCTTCCACGCAGACCCCTGTAGTGGGAATATGCTCGTCCATATAGGGAACAGAAAACGACACTCTGGTTATTGCTGCCTCGGCAAAACAATCGATGCCCAGTGTTCTTTTTACTCGCTCCAATTCTTCCTTCGTTGCAGGAAGGCAGATGGTCGCTTGCGCCTTAGCGGAGGAGAGGTCGCGCTGGACCTTTGACTTTTTCTCTCTGACAACCGCATCATCCTGCTTGCGGAGCACATAGCCTGCATGGGTATAGGCACCGCCATGGTCGGCATAGTATTCTGCGCCGATTCTTCGCAAAGTCCAGATAAGGCCAGGCTGCTTCAGGGAATCTGGGATCGCCCTGAATCTGGCCTGCAACAGCGACATACCGGCCAAGTGTCACATCCGAGTTTACATTTGGAATGAGGATGTAGTCCGACACCTGTTCCGCCACACGGATCATATCGTTCAGGCCGTTGATACTGTTGCCATCCAAGGCGCCGGTATAGATATCTCGTTCACGGGAGTCCATTTTGGCAATGATGCTGGAAAGCTGATTCAGCTGTGCAAGCTGCGTTCTGGAATCAGGATCAAGCCCGCTGAGGTACGACGGCAGATTGGTGATCACGCTTTTGATCTCGACGATCTCTGTTTTTCCTGTTTTGCTGGCCTCATCAAGCTGGCTGGCCGCTTCTGTCATGGCGTCATGAGAGGCGGGCAACCGGAGCGGGACAATGACAGGACTCCCACTTCGTTTCATGAAGAGTTGGATCATGCCATTCCTCCCATCTGAACCTCCTGTTCCCGCTGGCACTGATCCACCGGGCCTTCTGCCATCAGTTCCTCCAGATCTACTGTGCCGACATAGGCGATATAGCCGCGGTCGGTAAACACACCCGACTGATAGTCCATGTGCTGCAGGCCATACCGCTCATAGTCATAAAACTCGTCCAGATTGGGGTCATACTCAAAATGGCCGGATTTCTGAATCATGTATTTCCCATACTCCTCGGGGGTGTGCGCACCGGGGGCGAATTCAAACAGATCCATGTTTTCCGCCAGGCGTCGGATCTGGCTGGCGTTTTCCGGCTTGGCCATGCTTACTGCTGCTCCCAGCTTCTTGCGGTCATGAATCGAAAACTTCTCCACAGCCAGCGCCAGCTCATTGAGTTCGTGGATGTTATCGCACTGGAAATCCAGTGCTACATCCACTTCCTCCGGAAATGAACTGTCAGCTATAAAGAGGCGCATATCCTTTGGGTCAGCAATGCCGGAACGCTGCATGGCACGCTCAATTTGCCCTTTGGATGCGGGGAGGTAGACCCAGGTGACATTCTTGCTATTTTCCGGTTCCTGTCGAGAGGTTATTCCGACGGCAGTCATATCGGCCTCATAGTGATAGCAGGGCAGGTGCTTTCCATCATAGAGCTGCGAGAGCTGCATACCGTTGTCATAGACCACACCGTAGCGGGTGACGGTTCCCTCGTTGCCCTCAATCAGCAAAATGGCGGTTTCTTCTCCGTCCAACTGCTCCAATTCCTCCATGCTTGCGCAGCCGCCGTTGATGTTCATGTAGTGGTCACGGCCAATCTCCTTTAAATTTGTGAAGTCCGTAATCACCGTCGCCTGCTGACAGCAAAAGGTCAGGTTGATAAGATCCTTCATGCTGGTGAGATGCAGTTTTTCGGCCATCGCCTGAAATTGCGAAAACTCGCCCACAGTAAAGCTGTCCAGCCGCTTTGCCAGATAGTCCAACTCATCAAGGTTGACCTTGGTGCATACCAGCCGATTCAGCACAGGCCAAGCACTGTCGAGCGAGTCCAAGCGGCAGTCGGCTTCAGATGCATCGCCGATCTCCAGCGCCTCCACCAGCGAAACGCAGTGGTCGTACTGATTTCTGGGAATGGGAAGAGGGATCGTCGCAACACCGTATTCCGGGTGGTCGGCGTTGCTCAGAACTGCTTCCATCATCACATTGCATCACCTTACTTTCCTTCAAAATTCAAAATCGCATCTCCGTACTTAGCCAGAAGCAGAGCGCAGACAATCAGATGGAACGCCTCATCTGTGACCAATTCGGGGGATGCGAGATCGGCAAGAGTGATATTGCGGCTGCCGGTGGAGATGGCTTTGGCCGCCTGATAAACACTGTACAGTTCCGGCTGGATGCCGGAAAGATGGACGGACTGGAAGTCAAATCCGCAGTCATCAAACTTCCAGATCATCCTGCGCCAGATATCCTCATACGCCGTGAGGAGAAACAGCGCGGCCAGGTTACGGTCTGGCATTCGAAAACAGCGCACACGCCAGTGCTGCCAGCGCTCCCGATGACTATCTCTCAGGAAAAATCCAATGGAGCAGCCATTGAAACTCCTCTCTAAGCGGGCCTGAAGCTGCACTCCCGCTTCAGGGAAGAAGCAATCCCTGACAAACTCGTTGAGGTCAATCGCACCGGCCACGATCCGTTCGTCCAGACAGATGCACTGCTCCAAGGGGCAGGGATGATTGCGTCTGAAGTTCATGCAGTATGGGCACTCCATGTCATCTCTGCTATATTGGAAACCGGGATAGTATCGGCCATGGCCCCTGGGCTTGAAATAGGGCGGGGTCATCATCTGCCGTTCCAGCTGGCACAGCGGCGTATCCCGCATGAAGTAGCGTGTCATTGGTGGTGTGCTCCTTTCAGTAAAGCAAAAGCGCCGGAGTCTTATTTCTAAAACTCCGGCGCTTGAATATTACATGATCGGTTCTTGGTTGTAGGGTTCCATGAGGTGCTGCTCCTGCTCCCTTATGCGATCCAGAGCATCGGGAGCTGCAATGGCAATCTGCTCCTGAATGCCCCGGATGCACTTTTCCTGCTCGGCAGTCAAATCAAAACCAGCGTCCAAGGTATCAGAGCAGCATCGGTAGATTTCGATAAGCTGCTCCTGATTGAAGATCTGCTGTTTGAGAATGAGGCCGGCGCGGATGGCGAAGTCCTGCTTGGCACCGGCATAGTTGTCCTGAAAGTAATTTCCCTGGTTGAGACCCGTGCGGTCAAAGCTCCAGTCCCATGTGACGAATTGGACGCCAAGCCGGGTGGGATGGGCAGCCAGCACGGCTCCGTTGAAGTCAGCCAGCAGGCGGTAGTCACCGGTCAGGCTCTGGGCTTGCAGGGGCGGAGCCTGTTCCAGAAGCGTCATGTACTCCCGCACGGTGCAGGCCAGATCGGTGGCTCGCTCACAGGCCCGTTCCCGTTCCGGCGTCGCTACATCCTCCTGCCAGTAGCGAACGCCTCCGTCCGCTGTGATCCGGCAGAGGGGGAGACCATCCCACTCCACAGGAAGCAATTCATCCTGTTCCGGCTGCGGAGTGAATCCCTCACGGTGGAGAGCGGTGCGAAGCTCCTGAAAAAACTGTTCTCGGTTCATTTACTACCTCCTGATATTTAGTGCCCTTTTTGAATTTGTCTGAAAGCAAAAAGGGCGCCAATTCGATGGCCCGTCGTGACCAACAAATTGACGCCTCAAATTTGTGTATTCTATTGGTAGAAAAATAGCGCCCTTTTTGAAAATTGATGCTTCAAAAAGGGCGCTACATGGTTCCGGATATGCCAATCGCCGAAAAAAGGGGGTTCGAATCCCACCAGTTAGGGGGAAACAGTGGTTGGCATCTATGGAATCATCCGTGAATTTCTGAGCGAAAAAAGCCCGGAAACGGTATAGATGCCACTGGCTTTTCGCCAGTGGCATCTATACCGTTTTGATTTTATGGTGAACCATCGGAGATTCGAACTCCGGACACCCTGATTAAAAGGCAGGTGCTCTGCCGACTGAGCTAACGGATCACATGGTATTCTATTTGGCCGCCCAATCCGGGGCGGCTGGAATGGCTTGGCTGGGACGGCTGGACTCGAACCAGCGGATGAGGGAGTCAAAGTCCCTTGCCTTACCACTTGGCGACGCCCCAATGTGGAAGGAAAGCAGGGGATCGGGGTGACCCCGATCCCCTGTTTGTCTGGGGTGGGAGATGGGACTCGAACCCACGACAACCGGAACCACAATCCGGGGCTCTACCAACTGAGCTACACCCACCACATATGAAATCCTGTACGGAAACAGGATGCATGGCCTGACGACCGCCCTCGGAAGGAGTTGGTACGCCAGAAGGGACTCGAACCCCCAACCTACTGCTTAGAAGGCAGTTGCTCTATCCAGCTGAGCTACTCTTGAAACTTTCCCGAAAAAATATGCCATAATAAAACCGCTTCCCGTCTCGCAGGACGGAACTGTACAGGGTGGCATCGAAGTGGTCACAACGAGCTTGACTTGAAATCGCTACGTCGGCG
>VOFD01000216.1_pt1 | contig 42001 bp, 59 predicted proteins | sample 5384101 | NCBI WGS metagenome assembly VOFD01 (sample SAMN12384723, study PRJNA508395) | human gut metagenome | isolation source: healthy gut C | host: Homo sapiens
TTTTAGTAAATGCAATGACCATATCCAGTGACCTTCATGCAGCAATGTTTTCAGTAGCGGCTTATACCGTGATTCTTGCATTTTCATTATTCAAGACCGGAAGCCTTAGCAAATCAATATTCAATGCCCATTAGCGGGCAGGAAAGGAGCGCATACCATGGCGTATGTACCAGTACCAAAAGACCTTACCAAGGTCAAAACAAAAGTAGCGTTAAATCTGACAAAACGGCAGCTGATTTTCTTTTCACTTGCCGCAGTAGTGGGAATTCCGTTTTATCTGGTCATGAGAAAACCAATCGGTTCCAGTATCGCAGCCATCCTGATGGTAACGATCATGCTTCCGTTTTTCTTCATGGCAATGTATGAAAAAGACGGTCTTCCCTTTGAAAAAGTGGTGGCAAATATCATTCGACAGAAGTTTATCTGTCCGTCAGTAAGACCATATAAGACAGAAAATTTTTATCAGGAGATTTCCACCCTTGTAAAAAAGGAGGGTGTGCCGGATGGCAAAAAAGACAAAGCAGGAGGCTCAGCAGGAGCGTCTGTCCCTGGTGGAAAAAAGAAACCGTCAGGAAAGAAGAAACAAAAAAAGCAGAAAAGAAAGAGAACAGGAAAAGCGTAGAAAGAAGCAGGAACGGGACCGCAGGAAACAGAAAAATATTCCTACAACTGCGCAGCAGAGTATTCCGTATATTCGGATGCTGCAGGATGGTATCTGCCAGGTGACAAAGAACTTTTTCTCCAAGACGATTCAGTTTTATGACATCAATTATCAGCTGGCTTTAAATGAGGATAAAACCACGATATTTGAGAATTACTGTGATTTCTTAAATTACTTTGATTCTTCCATCAGTGTGCAGCTGTCCTTTATCAATCAGCAGGTGGATGTGGCTGAATTTGAGAAAAGTATTGACATTCCTGATCAGAACGATGACTTCAATGCCATTCGTGATGAGTACCGTACTATGTTGAAAAATCAGCTTTCACAAAGGAAACAATGGTCTGGTGAAGACAAAGTATATCACTTTTGGAATCGAAGCAGAAAGCCTGAAGGTGGCAAGACCGAGGCTTGAAAGAATCGAAACAGATATCTTAAACAACTTTAAGGTCCTGGGAGCACAGGCACATTCACTAAATGGTCTGGAAAGGCTGGAGATTCTATATCATGTGTTCAACCAGGATCGGATCGAACCATTTAAGTTCCAGTATAAGATGCTTCCGGAAACCGGATTAAAGACCAAAGATTTTATTGCACCGACTTCCTTTAACTTTTCCAAGAATCAGACATTTATGATGGGAAGAACGATGGGGAGTGTGAGTTACCTGCAGATCCTGGCACCGGAGCTGACAGACCGGATGCTAGCAGACTTCCTGGATGTGGATGACAGCATCAATGTCAACATTCATATCCAGTCCATTGACCAGAGTTCTGCGATCAAGATGATCAAGAGCAAGATTTCAGATTTGGATAAGATGAAGATCGAAGAGCAGAAGCGGGCAGTACGTTCCGGGTATGACATGGACGTGCTTCCATCGGACCTTGTGACTTATGGAGAAGAGGCGAAGAACCTGTTGGAAGATCTGCAGTCCAGAAATGAGCGGATGTTTCTTGTGACATTTCTGGTAATGAATACCGCAAAGAAGCGTCAGAAGCTGGATAACAATATCTTCCAGGTACAGGGTATCGCACAAAAATACAACTGTTCCTTAAAACAGCTGGACTATCAGCAGGAAGCTGCACTTATGTCCTGTATTCCACTGGGAGTCAATCGGATTGAAATCCAGAGAGGGACTTACCACATCTTCAACAGCGATCTTCGTGCCATTTACGACACAGGAACTGTTCCAGGAAGGGGAAGCTCTTTATTATGGATTAAATGCATTATCCAACAACATGATTATGGTTGACCGGAAGCGTCTGAAGAACCCGAATGGACTGATTCTTGGTACACCGGGTTCCGGTAAGTCGTTCTCTGCAAAGAGGGAGATTACCAACTGCTTCCTGATCACGGAAGACGATATCATTGTCTGTGATCCAGAAGCCGAATATTCGGCACTTGTGCAGGCACTGCATGGGCAGGTAGTTCGGGTTTCGCCAGTATCTGACCAGTATATCAATCCAATGGATCTGAACCTGAACTATTCCGAGGAAGATAATCCACTGTCACTGAAAGCAGATTTTATTCTGTCTTTGTGTGAGCTGATTGTTGGAGGAAAGAATGGACTGGAGCCGGTAGAAAAGACCATCATTGACCGCTGTGTACGGTTAGTATATCAGGAATACCTTGCCGATCCAGTGCCGGAGAAGATGCCAATCCTGGAGGATTTATATAATCTTCTGAGAAAACAGGAAGAGCCGGAAGCACAGCGACTGGCCACATCATTGGAATTTATGTTACAGGTTCTTTGAATGTGTTTAATCATCAGACAAACGTGGATATCAATAACCGCATTGTATGTTTTGACATCAAGGAACTTGGTAAGCAGTTGAAAAAGATCGGGATGCTTGTAATCCAGGATCAGGTCTGGAACAGGGTAACGATGAACCGTTCTGCCCATAAGTCCACCAGATACTATGTGGATGAGTTCCATCTCTTTTAAAAGGAAGAGCAGACCGCAGCTTATAGTGTGGAGATATGGAAGAGATTTCGTAAATGGGGTGGTATTCCAACGGGAATCACCCAGAATATCAAGGATTTATTGTCTTCCAGGGAGATAGAGAATATATTTGAAAATTCAGATTTTATTTATATGCTCAATCAGGCATCCGGAGACAGGCAGATTCTGGCAAAACAGCTGAATATCTCACCAACCCAGCTGTCCTATGTAACCAACAGTAATGAGGGGAAGGACTTCTGTTTTATGGAAATGTCATTATCCCATTTGTAGACAGATTCCCGAAGAATTCCCTCTATAAAATCATGACAACCCGCTTGGAGGAGACTTCTGAAGCAGGTTAAAACAAAGGAGAAAACAATGTTACGAGCAATTTCATATGTATTAACTTTTAGTGGCGGTGCTGTTTTTGGCATCGCTTTTCTTTGTTTATTACAGGCAGGGAAAGGGTATCCGAAGAAGGAGGAGTAAATAGTGAACAGAGAATGAAAGTCAGGGACAAGAAAGTCCAGAAGATGACCAAGGATGGTCTGGTGGAAAGAAAACCTGACGGATAAATCTTCTGTTCGTGTCAGTAACCGTGCCAGTGATGTGCAGATGGGAAGAAAACAGGGGAAAAAAAAAGAAAAAACCTTGTGGATAAGTCTCCCCGCCAGTCTGAACGGAGTGGGAAAAATATTCGTCCCTCTGTGCAAAAAATCCAGAGATGCACCGGAACTGATACGGGCAGAGAAGCAAAAAGTGAGGATCTTGGACAGAGTAGAAAACAGCAAAATAGAAAAAGAATCCGTGCTGAAGGTCGGAAAAGAATCCAGATTTGCGGAAAAATCCGAAGCCGGACAGTCAGGGAGACTGAAAGAAAAACGTGCGGATCTATCAGAAAACAGGGAGACAGCCGGAGAAATCAGACAGGTGGTAGCAAAAAGCCAAAACAAAAACAACGTTTGAAGTTTGCTTATGAGGAAACTAGTGCTTCTGTGAAAAATGACAAAGATATGGAGAAATTGAACCAGATGGATACGGATGGAGTCAATTTCCGCCATCAGAAACAGAAAGGAAAAAGCCAAAAAGTTTTCTTATGAAGAAGCAAGAAAGAAAAAAGGAAGCAAAGCAGCATTCCAAGAAAGCACAGGTCTATCAGGCAAATGAAGGAGAAGCTCCTAGAAAGAAAAATCCCGCTTGAAGTTTGGTGAAGGGGAATCTGTGAAAACAGAAAAAACTTCTGTTGTCAAGAAAGCAGGAAGTGCAACTTTCGTAGCATTGCACCGTGAGATCAGCAAAAATGAAGACGATAATGCGGCGGTAGAAGGTGCCCATAAGTTAGAAGAAAGCGGCGAAGGTGTTTACCGGCTGGAACAGAGAAGTGCCAGACGCAGGAAACAGTGGGCATCCAGAAAAAGAAGCAGACTTGAAAGACAGGAAGAGAAACAGGCACAGGCTGCAGCACATCAGGAGCAGAAGAAGCTGAAAAAACAGATTCAGAAGCAACAGATCAAGTGGGATTATGCCAAAGCGAAGCGAAGTGAGCAGACAGTAGGAACAGCTACAAAAGGTACGATTGATTATATTAAGAAGATTGGCGGTAAGGTCACCAACTTCTTTAAAGAAAATCGGAAGGTGTATATCAGTGTAGCAGTTCTGATCGGATTGATGTTTCTGATCATAACGAATGTCACGTCATGTTCTGCAGTGTTTTTACAAAATGTAATCACTTACACAGGGACCAGTTATCTGTCATCGGATCAGGCAATCCGGGAAGCGGAACTGTATTACACACAGCTGGAAGCTAATCTGCAGGAGCGGATCAACAACATGGAAACTGAAGAACCAGGACATGAGGAATACCGATATAACATCGGACCTATTGAGCATGATCCGTTTATTCTGATCAGTTATCTGTCTGCAAAGTATGAAGAATTTACGTTTGAACAGGTAAAGCCGGAACTGGATGCTCTTTTTTGCATTGCAGTATCGTTAGAAACAGAAGCAGTCAATGAGACTGTGACAGAGACAGCAACAGTAAGGGTTGGAGAATCTTTGGGACAGGTTGTGACCAGTGGGTATTGTAACTGCCCAATTTGTTGTGGTATTTGGAGCGGAGGACCGACTGCCAGTGGAGCATATCCAACTGCCAATCATACCTTTAGCGGTAGATGCTTCCAATCCGTTTGTACCAATGGGAACAAAGGTGGTAATGAATGGTGTCGAATATACGGTAGAAGATACCGGAGCTTTCGCAAGATACGGTGTACAGTTTGATGTCTATTATGACAGTCATGCGGCAGCATCTGCACATGGACATCAAACATGGGAATGTTATCTGGCAGATGATAATGGAAGCAATGAAGTGGAAGTGACCAGGACAAGAGATGTAGATGTGCTGAATGTCACCTTAAATAGTGGAAACCTGATGTCAATCTGTCAGGACAGGTTGGGATTTTTCCAGAAAGAACTGTTCAGTGCCTACAACGATACAAAAGGCAACTTGCAGATGTTTGCAACACCGGTTGATTTTAACTGGTATTCCAGTGTGACCAGCTATTATGGATACAGGATTCATCCAATATCAGGAGCAAATCAGCTTCATAATGGTATGGATATCGGAGCACCGGAAGGGACAAAAGTAATGGCAGGGCTGACCGGAACGGTTACAACTTCTGCTTATAACGACAGCTATGGCAATTATGTTGTGATCAAGGACAGTAAAGGCTATGAACTGCGGTATGCACATTTAAGCAGCCGGAGTGTATCTGCAGGAGCATCCGTCACGAAAGGTGATGAGATAGGGCTTGTAGGAAATACTGGAAATTCTACAGGAAGCCATCTTCACATTGAACTTCTGAAAAATGGAGAGCGGTTAAACCCGATCTTTTATCTGGAAACAGGAGAAGGGGCAGGATTTGGCGGCAATGAATATACCAGTGAAGCAGCACAGCGTTTGTTAAAAGAAGCAGCGAGATATCTTGGGACACCGTATGTGTGGGGTGGATATTCGCCAAGTGGATTTGACTGTTCTGGATTCGTAAGTTACTGCCTGACACATTCGGGTGTAAGGAATACAGGAAGATTAACGGCACAGGGATTGTATGACATTTGTACGCCGGTATCCCAGTCAGATGCACAGCCAGGAGATCTGATCTTCTTTACCGGAACCTACGATGCAGGAGTAACCAGTAACGCATATCGGAATCTATGTGGGCAATGGTCAGATGATCCATTGTGGGACATCCGGTTCAGTACACGTCCATCAACTCTCCATACTGGCAGAGCCATTTCTATGGATTCGGGCGATGGTAAGAAGAAAAGGGCGGCTATAACAGCCGCCCGGAAAGGAGAAGAGATGAAAAGTCTTGAAAAAGCAACGGCAGATTATGAGAAAGCCAAGGAAAAAATGGAAGCATCCAAAGCCAGATATGAAGCAGATTTAAAGCGTTTCAAGGCTGCGGAGATAGCAAAAACAGAAGCGGAAAATCTGGAAATTGTAAGAATTATCCGTGCAATGGATATGAGCATTCCGGAGCTGGAAGCTTTCAAAAAGAGAATGAAAAATGAACTGCCCAGCAGGGTAGAAATACAGAAGGAGGAAACAAGGGCTGATGATGAATTTAGAGAAGATGAAACAGAAGAAGAGAACAATTACTAAAAGCAAAAAAAAGAGCTTGCTTGCAGCAACGACATTTCTTTGCCTGACAACACCTTTGCTCCAGACACAGACTGCTTATGCAGCTGAGAATACTACACCTGCAATCACGATTGAGAAGCCGGATGGCTGGAAACAGGGAGAAACAACCATTGCTGTTACGGTAGATGCCAGCCATATGCCGGAAGGTTTTCTATAGCAAAGATTGAAGCAAAAGCAGGAAAAGATGGAAGCTGGCAGGATGTAACAGGAAGCGGAAGTATCACGATCACTGGAAATCAGACAGTGTACGTGCGTGTGACAGATGGTGATGGAAAGGTATATGAGCAGAATCGCTCTATTAAGTGTTATGACACGGAAAAGCCGACACTTCTCTGCTTCCCTGACAGATGGTGTGCTGACGATTCAGGGGAATGATACAGTATCCGGGATTACTGCAGTAACAGTTAATGGCACCACTTATACAGATCTGAAGGATGGAATGCTGAGAGTGCAACTGACACAGAAAGATTTTACAACAAAACAGATTGAAATCACGGTAACGGATGGTGCCGGAAATACTTCTGAAAAGTATGTGTTGCAGAATCCTTATTATGAATGGGCAAAGAAGCAGGCAGAGAAACAGAAAACTTCAGGTGACAGCAATGGTGCGATGGCAACCACGACCAGTGCAGATGCAACTGGGACTGAGAAAACAACGACTTCACCACTTCCGCAGGATGCACAGGCTTCTGAGCCAACAGATGCAAAAGGAACTGTGGATGATCGGACAGTGACAGGTATTGAGGAACAGCTTAATAAAGAAGGCGAGACAGCAGATTCTGTTACCAAAACACTACGGAAGGCACAAAAGAGTTTTATACCATTTCAACTAAGAGTGGTAAGATTTTTATCTGATTATTGACAATTCAAAATCTCAGGATAATGTGTATTTTCTTACAGAAGTCAGTGAAAAAGATCTGATGAACTTTACACTTTCTGATTCGGTGACACTTCCGGAAGTAGATACGGTTTATGCAGAACCAGAGAAACAGGCTGAAGAAGAAAAGCCGGAAACGACAGAGACAGATGAGAAAGATAAGGTAGAGGATGAAATTCAGATGCCAGAAGAAGATAAAAAGTCCATTTGGAACGTATCTTTTGATTGCACTGGTTGCTGTTGGAGCTGCGGCAGGTGGTTATTACTTGAAAGTCTACAAACCGAAACATGAATATGATGATGAAGATGAGATGGAAGAGGATGAAAATGAATCCGAAGATTCAGAGTCAGAAAAACGGGAAGTAGACGATGCAGATGAGCAGGAAGAAAGTACAGAACCAGAAATCCTGAGAGACGAGGATTTTGATGATGCTGTGCTGGAAGATGAAGAAGAGGAGCAGGAGTAAATGAAATTAGTGATTGCAGAAAAGCCATCGGTTGCGATGGCACTGGCTTCCGTGCTTGGAGCCAGAACAAGAAAAGATGGCTACGTGGAGGGAAACGGTTATATCGTTTCCTGGTGCGTAGGACATCTGGTTGGATTATGTGATGCATCGGAATACGATGAAAAATATAAAAAATGGAGATATGAAGATCTGCCGATTGTGCCAGAATGTTGGAAACATAAGGTATTGGAAGGTACGAAGAAGCAGTTCGGAATCTTAAAAAACTTATGAGAGATTCAAAAGTAGATGAAGTGATCTGTGCCACTGATGCAGGACGTGAAGGTGAGCTGATCTTCCGTCTGGTGTATGAGCAGGCAGGATGTAAAAAGCCGATGAAGCGACTCTGGATCTCTTCCATGGAAGAACAGGCAATTAAAGATGGATTTTGCGTCATTAAAAGACGGTTCGTGTTATGACAGTCTCTATCAGTCAGCACTTTGCAGGGCAAAGGCTGACTGGATGGTGGGAATCAATGCGAGCCGTCTTTTTTCTGTTCTGTATAACCAGAATCTGAAAGTTGGAAGAGTACAGACACCAACACTTGCCATGATCGTGGATCGAAATCAGAAGATCAAGGAATTTACCAAAGAGAAATATTATATGGCTCATATCAAATTTGATGATATGGATGCGGTCACAGAGAGCATTTTCAGAAAAAAGAAGATGCAGATAGAGTGGCTGCAGAGTGTCATGGAGCGCATGTGCGAAGTGGAGAAGGATGATGTGAAAGAGAAAACGGTCCGCCCTCCAGAAGCTTTATGATCTGACCACCCTGCAGAGGGAAGCTAATCGAATGTTTGGTTATACCGCTCAGCAGACGCTGGATGCTGTGCAGGAGATGTATGAGCAGAAGCTGGTTACTTATCCGAGAACAGACAGCCAGTATCTGACAGATGAGATGGGAGAAAGTACAGAAACTCTGATTCAGATGTTACTTGGGAAAATGCCTTATGCCGAAGGGCTGGAATATCAGCCGGACGTGAGTAAGGTATTAAATTCAAAGAAAGTATCTGATCACCATGCAATTATCCCGACCATGGAAGTAGCAAAGGCAGATATAGGTAAACTGAAAGAACGAAACTGCAAGATTTTGTATCTGATCAGTGCCAGGGTACTGACAGCAACCGCAGATCCTTATATTTATGAAAGCCATAAATGCCAGATTACCTGTAATTATCATACGTTTTATCTCTCAGCAAAGAAAATAAAGCAGGAAGGATTCAAGTCAATCGAAAATAAATTGAAACAGTTCTTTGGCGTAATCATTGAAAAAAAGAAGAGCCGGAGCTGGATATCTGGGATGGCAAGCATTACGGTCCTTGTGATTCTTTTGTATCGGAGCATTTTACACAGCCACCGAAACAGTACACAGAAGATACCCTGCTTTCTGCGATGGAACGTGCAGGGAATGAAGAACTGACCGAAGATACAGAAAAGAAAGGACTTGGCACACCGGCAACAAGGGCAGCAATCATTGAAAAACTGATTCAGTCTGGTTTTGTGAAAAGGGAAAAGAAAAATCTGGTGCCGACAGATGATGGCAATGTCCTGATTACGGTTCTGCCGGATGAGATTAAATCTCCGAAGATGACAGCAGAGTGGGAAATGGCATTGAATCACATTGCCCGGAATACAGAGACAGCAGATGAATTCCTAAATGGGATTACAGAGCTGATGCAGGAACTGGTTGCCAGGTATCAGGGGATTTCAGAAGAGAAGAAAAATCAGTTTCAGGGAAAGGCAAAAGGAGAAGTCATTGGCAAATGTCCCCGCTGTGGAGCAGATGTCAGGGAAGGAAAAGTAAATTTTTACTGTTCTGACCGGAACTGTGCTTTTGCCTTATGGAAGAATGATAAATTCCTTGCAAGCCAGGGAAAAAAAGATGGATAAGGTGGCAGCAAAGAAGTTCCTGTCTAAAGGAAAAATTCATTATAAGGATCTGGTATCAAGAAAAACAGGGAGACAGTATGAAGCAACTGTGGAGATGGTCGATCCCGGAGAGGGAAATGTGCAGTTCAATCTTAGTTTCCCGCAACGATAAGCAGTGTATTGCAGGCAGTCTAAGGACTGTCTGTTTTAATACAAATATTATGAAAGAGAGGACCTTAGCATGAAGAAAAAAGGTAATTTTAGAAAAGTAGTATCTGGCTTGCTGGCAGGCATGACAATGCTTAGTACAGTGTTATCTCCGATGACTGCATATGCAGCGGAGATCCAGCCAGAGGAAAAACCTCCACTTTATGAGGAAGTGAAAGACCTTCTGGATGAAGATGAGGTGGTGACTGCCAAAGATTATGAAATTGAAACAGGCAGTGTATTTGATGTGAAATCAGATTACACAGGACTGGAAATCAAGGATGATAACAAGGTCAAAGTCACATTTGAGGAAGCAAAGAACGACAAGGATGAGGATTTTACGACAGATCATGTGGACACTTACAAAGCGGTCTATTATGTGGAACCGGTAAATCAAGAGCATCCGAAGTACCAGGTCAGCCGAAAACTGATTGTGCGTGAGAAAGCAACAGAAGTCAGACTGAAACTGCAGGGAGTGAAGCAGTGACCGAATCAGAAACCGCTGGCAGTGAACAGCAGACAGAGGAAGCGGAGGATTCAGAAGCAGACTCGGAGATTACCGATATTGACGCTGATGAATTTGATGATTTGGTAGAGCAGGCACAGAATCAGGATACCTATGATGAAGAATCAGGGTTAGAGCTGCATGATGTTTTGGAACAGGCAGGAGACGAAGGTGTGGATCTTGATGCTATGGAAGAGGGAGAGATTGCAACATTTGAAGCAGTTTCAGCTTATTCAGCAAGAAGTACACAGCAGGTAACAATTGAAAAAGGACCACTGTATAGATATGCAGATTATAATCTTGGAACCTATCTGACAGAGCCGTACTATATCAGCTACGGAAGTGTCAGAGCAATTGCGTATTGTGTACAGCCAGCTAAGCCAGGACCTGGATCCGGAAATTATACAATCACAAAGATTGGAGACAATCAGGCGTTAGCGAAAGTGTGTTATTACGGTACAGATGCCGCAGGAAGTGAAAGCTTTTTTTGCGAATAAATACACGGATTTTTCAGAAGGAAAAAGATTCATCATCATTCATATGGCTGCATCATATGCCAACGGAAGTAGTGATGCATTTTACGGAACAAATGCTACAGGAGAGACTTTGGCAAAAGAACTCTATAATTATTGTGTGAATAAGCCGGAAATACCAGATGTAGCGATGTCATTTTCAAAGCCGGATGTAAAAGCTTATGTAGATGGAAATGTTCAGAGAACGGAGAACATTCAGTTCAACGCATCTTCCCAGCAGAAAATCACAATGGACTTACCAAAAGGAGTAAAGCTCCATAATGTATCTACTGGAACCGTAAGTGCGGCAGGTGCAAGGTAACAATTGGAGGAGGAACCACGTTTTATCTCTCAGCACCTCTGACACAGACAAAAGATGTAAATGCTACTTTTTCTACAAAAATGAAGGGAAGTATTACAAAAGATTATTCCGCATATAAACTGACTACGAATGCAAGTGTTCAGGATTTGGCATTTGTATTTGGAGAAGGTGTTGCTGATGAAAAATATGTAAGCTTAAAGGTGTCATGGATTGAACAGGCTACGATCGAAATCGTAAAGAAAGACGATACAGCGGATGTCAATCTTGCAGGTGCAGTATTCGGTGTATACAGCGATGAGGCTTGTACAAAGCTGATCACACAGATGCCGGAACAGATAAGAATGGAAAATCCTCTGTTACGATCATTAAGACACAGGATACCGTTTATCTGAAAGAAATCACAGCACCACAGGGATATGTAGTAAATGCAACGGCTACGAATGTAAAACTGGTAGCAAGTAAGACTTCATCGGTAACCGTGGAAAATAAGGAACAGCTGGCAGAGCTTACCATTTACAAAGAAGGACAGGTTCTGACCGGAGCAGATGTCAGTGGAAATGGAACGGTATTTCAGTATGAAAACCGCAGACAAAAAATGCAGTGTATAACGTGTATGCCGGGGCAGATATCGTAACTGCTTATGGCACAAAAAGTGTACAGCAAAGGTGATCTGGTGAAAGAAAATCTGACAACAGGTGAGAATGGCTCTGTTACCCTGAAGAATCTCCATCTAGGAACTTACGTGGTAAAAGAAGCAAAAGCACCGGACAACTTCTATAATGGCGGCGAAGAAAAGACAGTGACGCTGACTTATGCCGGACAGAATAAAGAAGTTGTATTTGCGGATGTCACCTTCAACAATGAGCGTCAGAAAGCAGAAGTCACTGTAGTAAAACAGGATAAAGATACAAAGAAACCGCTGGAAGGTGGTATTTTCGCCCTGTATGCGGCAGACGATATCAGAAATGCAGACGGAAGCGTTGTTGTGAAAAAAGGAACGTTGATTGAGAAAGTAACTACTGGCGCAGACGGAACTGCAAAATTCACAGCAGATCTGCCAATCGGATATTCCTATTCCGTAAAAGAAGACCAGGCGCCGGAAGGCTATGTAAGAAATACAGAAGATGTGTATACGTTTAAGTTTTCTTATACCAATGATAAAGAAGCAACCGTATCATTCGCCCATACCTTCAGCAATGACCGTGTGACAGCAAAAATCAATTTATTCAAAGTTGATAAAGAAACAGGAAAAGCCGTTCCGCAGGGAGATGCCACACTGAAAGGTGCAGTTTATGGTCTGTATGCCCGTGAAGATATCGTGCATCCGGATGGAGCAACGGGAACTATTTATAAAGCAGGAGAACAGGTAGCTTCTCTTACAACCGATGACAAAGGACAGGCTTCTGTAGATGGCTTATATCTTGGCAAATATTATGTCAAAGAGATTACTCCGCCGACCGGATACCTGGCAGACACAGAAGAGCATGATCTTTACGTGCAGTTATGAAGGAGATATGACAGCAGAAGTAAAAAGAGAGTGCACTTCCAGTGAGCAGGTCATCAAGCAGCCATTTCAGATCATCAAAGCAGCCAACAATGGAAAGACAGATGCAGATCTGTTATCCGGAGCTGGATTTACAGTTTATCTGAAATCTTCCCTTACAAAGAAAGCAGATGGAAGCTATGATTTTGATTCTGCTAAACCAGTAGTGAGTGGAGAAAACGGAGCTACTGAGATTTTTACAGATGAAAAAGGATATGCCTGCAGTATTCCATTACCATTTGGAAGCTATATCGTGCGTGAAACAACAACACCGCACAATTACAAGCCGGTCGATGATTTTGAAGTGAATATCACAGAGCATCATCCAAATGAGCCGCAGATCTGGCGTGTGCTTCTGGATGAAGAGTTTAAGGCAAAACTGAAAATCGTGAAAAAAAGACGATGAAACAAAGAAATCCGTCCTGATTGCAGGAACAGAATTTAAGGTGTACGACCTTGACAATAAAAAAAGTATGTGGAACAGGTAACAACTTATCCTGTGACAACCACACACAAGTCCTATTTTACAGACAGTCAGGGTTATCTGATCATGCCAAAGAACCTGAAAATCGGACATTACCGGATTGAGGAAGTCAACGCACCGGAAGGGTACACAATCAACAAGAATTATGTAGAGATTGCAGTGGATGCAAACACAGCATACCAGATGGATTCTGAAAGCGGAGATGCCATTATTACGGTAGATTACGAGAACCATCCAGTAAAAGGAAGGCTGACAATCTATAAAAAAGGTGAGATGCTGAGTGGATTCAAAAAGGATTTTGTTTATGAAGAAAAATATCTGAAAGGTGCAGAGTTTAACGTCTATGCAGCGGAAAATATCTACACACCGGATTATCAGAAAGATGAAAATGGAAACAGACAGCTGATTTATGCAAAAGATGCTCTGGTAACAACGGTAACGACCGGGGAAGACGGAAAAGCAGTTGCAGATAACCTGCCGCTTGGTTCTTACTATGTGGTAGAAAAAACAGCACCGGAAGGATTTGTTCTGAACCATGACAGATCGGATGTAGCATTTGTCTATGCCAGATCAGGATACACCTGTGATCGAACAGGAAGTGACTGTTGGTGATGACAGACAGAAAGTTGCAATCCAGGTAGAAAAACAGGATGCAGAAAACGGAACAACGGTAGCTGGTGCAGTCTTTGGCATCTATAACAAAGATGATATCAAGGCAGATGGAAAGGTGATCGTAAAAGCAGAGACACTCTTACAGGAAATGACTTCTGATAATGATGGTCTTGCAGCATGTACGCTGGATCTGCCACTCGGACAGTATTATGTAAAAGAGTTAAAGGCACCGGCAGGATTCGTTTCTTCCGATGAAGTTCTGAATCTGGATGCTTCTTACCAGGGACAGGATGTGAAGACAGTAAAACTGAAAACAGTGAAAAAGAACCAGCCGACAACAGTAGAAATCACGAAATCTGATGTAACAACAGGTGTGGAACTGGATGGGGCAAAACTCACCGTTCTTGATAAAGAAGGAAATGTTGTGGATCAGTGGACTTCTGTAAAAGATCAGCCACATGTGATCAAACGACTGACAGTTGGTGAGGAATACACCCTTCGTGAGGAAATGGCACCTTATGGTTATCTGAAAGCAACGGATGTGAAGTTCACGCTGGAAGATACCGCAGAGATTCAGAAAGTAGAGATGAAAGATGAAGTACCGACAGGACTTTTAATCATCAACAAAAATGGAGAATTTTTGGATAAAGTGACACTTCTGGACAATGTAAAAGGCACTGTGGAGCATCTCTTCGAATATGTAACCGGAAGCCTTACAGATGTGACTTTCGATGTATTTGCTGCGGAAGATATCAAAGCGGCAGATGGTGTCAGCAAAGATTATTACAAAGCAGATGAAAAAGTAGGAACTATTACTACAGATTCCAATGGCATTGCACAGATGGGAGATCTCCCGTCTGGAAAATACTATGTGAAGGAAGTAAAAACAGCCCATGGTTATGTTCTGGACGGAGAGCCGAGATATGTTGACCTTTCCTACCGGGACCAGAATACACCAGTCATCACTTATGATGAAAAATGGCAGAATGCCCGTCAGAAAGTAAAGGTTACGGTTCTGAAGAAAGAAAAAAAAGACACAGAACGTGTTCTTGCAGGTGGTGTATTCGGTCTTTATACCAGTGAAGATATCAAAAATGCAAAGGGCGAGGTACTTCTTGAGAAAGACAGTTTGATCGAGCAGCGAGTAACAGATGAAAAAGGACAGATTACTTTTACGGCAGATCTTCCGGTAGATGGAAAATACTATGTAGAAAGAAATCTTTGCGCCGGACGGATTTGTTACAACAGAAGAAGTACAGGAATTTACCTTTGAATATGCCGGAGAAGATCAGGCAGAAGTAAGCTATGATTTTATTCGTTTGAAAATCAGCCGACCACAGTGGAACTGACAAAAACAGACCTGACCACAGGCAAAGAACTTCCAGGTGCACACCTGAAAGTGACGGATTCAGATGGCAATACAGTGGATGAATGGACTTCTACAGAAGGATCCCATGTGATCAAAGAACTTGTTGTAGGTAATGAGTATACCATGACGGAAACAAAACCGGCAGACGGATATGTTACTGCAGAGAGCATTACCTTTACAGTAGAGAATACAGCAGAAGTTCAGAAGCATGAGATGAAAGATGATGTGACAAAAGTTGCAGATCAGTAAGACAGATATCACAGGAGATACAGAGATTCCTGGTGCAAAACTAACGGTTCTTGATAAGGACGATCAGGTAGTAGAGAGCTGGACTTCCACAGAGGAGGCACACTATATTGAAAAACTGCCAATCGGTAGATACACCTTACGAGAGGAACAGGCACCAAAAGGATATCTTCTGACATCGGATGTGACATTTGAGGTGAAGGATACTGGAGAAATCCAGAAAGTGGTTATGAAAGATGATACTGCCAAGGGAAAAGTCATTCTCAATAAGACAGATAAATCATCAGGGGAACCGCTGAAAGGAGTAGAATTTGAATTCCGTGACAGCAAAGGAAAGGTCCTGGAAACCTTAAAAACAGATGCTGCCGGTCATGCCGAGAGTAAGCTGTATGAGATTGCCGCATTCAAGAACGGCAAATATGATACAGCAATCAAGTATTATCTGGTGGAGACAAAAACACTGGATGGATACACACTGGATCAGACCAAGCATGAAGTGACATTTGCTTATGCGAATGACAGTACACCAGTCGTGGAAGTTACTTTCAATCTGACAAATGAGAAACCGGAAGTTCCAGAAACACCGAACACACCGGATACACCACAGTCCCATGAAGAGACAAAAGTATCAAATGCACCAAAAACAGGTGACAGCACGAATATTTGGCTGCCGATTCTGCTTCTGGTAATCTCCACAGGAGGTATGGCAGGACTTTATATCTGCAGAAAAAGGAAAAACAAATAAGGAAACCAACGGTTATGATTGGGAGCTTCTATGTGAGGCTCCCTTTTTCATACAAAAAAATTACAGAAAGGAACAGAAAACTATGATGAAAGCAATGGAAAAAAGACAGGAAGCACGAAAAAACCAGGAGAAAACTTTAAAAAGAATGATGGCTTATCAGAAAAAGCCGAGCAGATGGTCAGCAGGAAAAGAATGAACCATCACATGATCAGAAAGGGGTAAAAGCGTATGATGAACAGAAAAGAATTTTATGAATATGTCAAAGATAATGTAAAGGAGTATCTGCCAGAGTCTTACAAGGACGCAGAAATTACACTTCAGGAAGTAGAAAAAAATAATGGATTGAAGCTTACTGGCATTACAATTCCAAATGGAGATCAGAGAATCGTACCGAGAGTCTATCTGGATTCCTTCTACCAGGAATATATCCATGGAAAAGATGTAGACTCTTGTGTTCGCGATGTGGCTGATATGCGTATTGAAGCACAGGATAAAGCAGAATTTATTAAAATGGGAGTACCTGACATTTTCGATTATGAAAAAATGAAGGAAAAACTGCAGATGAGAATCTGTGACCAGGAGTGGAATGAAGAACGTCTGGCAGACAAAGTGATCACGGAACACGGGGATTTTGCAGCCTATTATGCAGTAAATCTGAAAGAAAATGAAGAGGAAGTCGGCAGTATTCCGGTAACTGTTTCTCTGATGAACGAATGGGGAGTATCTGCCGAACAGATTCAGGCAGATGCGATGATGGCAGACCGAAAACGTGGTGTCACACTTATGGATATGAATGAGATTATCAAATCTATGATTTTTGGTGAAGAACCAGAAAACCTGCTGAATGAAAAAATGGATATTGAAGCCATGGAAAAACCAATGTTCTGCCTGACAAATAAAGCTAAGATGAATGGTGCATCACTATTACTGCAGGAAGATATCCGAAAACAGATTGGGGAATGCCTGGGTAGTGATTACTTTGTCATCCCATCTTCAATTCATGAGGTGCTGATTCTTCCTGATAACGGAATGTTTGAAGTACCGGAATTAAATGCCATGGTACAGGAAGTCAATGAGACGCAGGTAGAGAGGCAGGAACAGCTTTCGGATAAGGTTCAGTTCTGTGATGGAAAGACAGCAGTTATGGAAAATGCCGAACGCAGGGAAGCACGTCTGGAGGAAAGAAAAAGCAGAAGCAAAAGGTGGAATCCATGGAAAACTGGAGAAAGCTAAGGCAGAAATCAAGGCAAAAGAGGCAGACAAAGTGCCAAAGAATAAGTCAAAAGATCTTGCCACAGCATTATAAAGAGAAGCAACGATGATTTTAAGGGGACTGTGCCAGGCAGTCCCTGATTTTATGAAAAGGAGTAGCACATGGCAAATAAATTATATGCAATGGAACAGCTGACGGAAGAGGTGGCAAAAGATGTAGCTGCCAGTCCGCAGGAATGGATGCGGTTCTTAAACACGGCATCCAGACTGTACAAATACCTTTTCCGGAACAGCTCTTGATCTATGCACAGCGTCCGGGAGCAACAGCCGTGGCATCCATGGAAATCTGGAACCAGAAGATGTACCGATGGATGAAAAAAAGGGCTCCAAGGGTATTGCTTTGATTGACAATACTTCCGGACCGAAAACAAAACTTCGGTATGTATTTGATGTGCAGGACACTTATAAAGTGCGTAATCTTGGAAAGAATCCTCAGTTATGGAATCTTCCAATGGAAGGAGAACAACTGGTGGCAGATTATCTGCAGGAGCAATTAACACTGGAAGATACAGAAGGAGGACTTGCTGAAAGTCTGCATCAGGCAGCGAAGGAGAGTATGCAGGAATGGCTTCCAGATGCATTGGAAGAACTGAGACTGGATGTAACAGGGACATTTTTGGAAGAACTGGACGAACAGAATCAGGAAGTAGAATTCCGGGAACTGATGACAAATAGTGTCTGGTATGTGTTACTGAACCGATGCGGACTGGATGTGCAGGAATATCTTGATGTAGAGGATTTTCGTCATATTACGGACTTCAATCAGCTGAAAATATTAGGACATCTGGGAAGTGCAGTCAACGAGATCAGCAGACCGGTATTGATGCAGATTGGACGATATGTGTTGAATGACTTGGAAAAAGATCTGAAAACGGTTGCAAAAGAAAAAGAAGTAGCTTATAATGAATTTAACACGTTAATTCGTGAAAGCAAAACGGATAACACAGAAGATAGAGGAGAAAAAAAGGAGGAAACAGAGCATGAGAGAGATCACTTACAGCCAGAATGGAGAGTACCAGATTCCGGATATCAGTCTGGAGGAGACGAGAGGAACGATCGGGAAGTACGGATTGATGAGGAAAGAGTATCTGAGAAACCACAAAGTAGCCAGATTCAACATTCTGACCTTACAGAACCGTCTGGACAGTCACCTGATGGAAATCGACAGCCAGGCAAGGCAGAGAGTAGACAACCTGATGTCAGAACTTCTGGAGAAAAACCCGGCACCGGACAAAATGGCAGACGGGATGGCATGGACCAGACACATGAACCAGATCAAAGCACAGGCAGAGGAACTGGTAATTCAGGAGATTATTTACAATTAAGTCTATTCCCAACACAAGAGGAACAGTTAGGAGAAATAAGGAAAGCGGCAGCTACATTGGAACAGCCAGCCGCTTTTCTTATTTCCGATGAAGTGGTAAATGATATTTCTCCGCACGGGAAGCGGACAGAAAAATACTCTGTTTCATATTACAGCAAGACTGATTGAAGGTTTGGATAATGAAGAAATGCAAAGCTTCTTGAAAGAGGAATATGGTACTGGAGGAAAAGGATTTACCATAGATGGTCAGAAAATCAGTATCTGGTACGACAACGATGGTATTCGTATCCGAGAGGTGACTCTGCAAGAAGAAACTTTGACCGTATCGTTACGTGGGAAGAAGCTGCTGACAGGATTCGGGATATGTATGAGGAGGGAAATTACGTTGATAATCTTATCTCCAATAATGCTATTGAGCAGGAACAGAAGGAAATGACAGATCTTCTGGCACTTCATTTCCGTGATACGAGCAGAAACAGAGAAGAACGATTGTCTTATTCTGACTGGCAGGATGTAGTAGGGGCGGCTTGGACAGATCCGGGGGAAGCAGCTGCGACAGCCTATCGTTTTGAATGGCTTCAGGAAGATATGGAAAAGAATCCAGAAGATTATCATCGTTGGGAAATACATCACAATCCAGTGTATTTTCAGCGCTTTCGTGACCTCCAGCGAGATTTTTCCTGGGTGGATCAGCAATTCAAGGTAGAGCGGCCGGCGCTATCCTTTATCACACAGGATGAAATAGATGCAGTGTTAAGAAGAGGCGGCATTACTGCCGGAGGACGGAATCGGATCTATGAGTATTTCATGGAACATCACGATATAAAGGATGCAGCTGAGTTTCTGAAAAATGAGTATGGTACAGGTGGTTCTTCACCCGGAATACCAGGAGCAGATGCTTCAGACGCATCCCACGATGCAAAAAGGATTAAAAGCTTGAAAAAGGGAAGATTGGCAGCCCAGAGGTAGAAGTTTTATTAAAGTGGAATAAGGTTGCAGAACGTGTCCGTCAGCTGATTCGCACCGATGATTTCTTATCACCGGAAGAACTGGAAAAGTATGAAGAACGGCAGGAAGCACAAAGACTGGCAGATTTGGAAGCGGCACAGCAGATGTTAGGAGAACAGCTAGAGCAGGATACTTTGACAGCGGAAGATATAACTGATTTGCGATTGGTTGATTCAGAATATATGTCTGGTAGCAGAACAACAATTCATAATTTTGATTGCAAAGTTAAAGGAGAAGCGAATCGACTTCAATACACATTAGAATATCATGATGATGGAGAAGGTTTCACGATTCATACGGAAAAAGATGATATTTGGAATCGAATGTCAACACAAGAATTGGAACGTCTGGATGTAAAACTTGGACAAGAAATACTTTATTATCATTATCACAACAAAACTGTAAATGCGGATACCTTAGATGAATTACGGGAAATCAGGGAAGAAATTATGGAGGAAGAGTCCTCGTATTTTACTGCGATTTCTCAACGTGTGTGGACAGATTATGATAAAAAAGAAAAAGAATTATCTGGAGAAGTTGAGGTAGCGGAAGAAAAAAAATCTTTGGAAGAGATTAACGGAATATCAGAACCGATTCCAGCAACGAACTTCCGCATCACAGATGATGAGCTTGGACAGGGTACAGCAAAAGAAAAGTTCCGTGCCAATATCATGGCTATCCAGTTGTTAAAGAAATGTGAGGATGAGAATCGCAATGCAACACCGGAAGAACAGGAAATCTTATCCAGGTACGTTGGCTGGGGAGGTCTTGCAGATGCATTTGATGAGACAAAATCTGCATGGGAGACAGAATATCTAGAATTAAAGACGGTTCTTACACCAGAGGAATATGTGGCGGCCAGAGCTTCCACATTAAATGCTCATTATCACAGCCGATTGTGATTGAAAGTATGTATCAGGTGTTGGAGAATCTGGGATTTACAAAGGGAAATATCCTGGAGCCATCTATGGGAGTTGGGAACTTCTTTGGAATGATTCCGGAGAATCTAAACCAGTCCAAACTCTATGGTGTGGAATTGGATAGTATCAGTGGTAGAATTGCAAAACTGCTTTACCCAGATGCCAATATCCAGATTAAAGGTTTTGAGAAGACAGATTATCCGAATGATTTCTTCGATGTGGCAATCGGAAATGTGCCATTTGGTGCATACAAGGTCAATGACCGTCAGTATGACCGCTATAATTTTATGATTCACGATTATTTTCTGGCAAAGACAATCGACCAGTTGCGTCCGGGTGGTGTGGCAGCTTTGATCACAACAAAAGGAACCATGGATAAAGCATCACCGGAAGTCCGAAAGTATCTGGCAGAACGTGCCGATCTCCTTGGAGCCATCCGCCTGCCGAACACAGCATTCAAAGCAAATGCAGGAACGGAAGTCAGTGCAGATATCCTGTTTTTCCAGAAGAGGGAAAGCCTTACGAAAGAAATGCCGGAATGGATAAATCTGGATAGTGATGTCAATGGAATTACAGTCAATCAGTATTTTGTTCAGCATCCGGAAATGATTCTGGGTGAGATGAAAGAAGTGTCCGGTCCGTATGGTATGGAAACAACCTGTGCTCCAATGGAAGGAGCAGATCTGGAATTACTGTTACAAGAAGCTGTCGAAACACATTAAGGGAAGCATGGCACCTGCAGTTGATGTGGATGCAGAACTAGATGATGTACCAGAGAGTATCCCGGCAGATCCGAATGTTCGTAATTACAGTTATGCGGTTGTAGATGATCAGGTATATTACCGTGTTAACTCTCTGATGAATCAGGTAAAGATGCCTGCCGCTACTGCAGAACGTGTAAAAGGTATGGTTTCAATCCGTGATACTGTCCGTGAACTGATTGCCATGCAGATGGAAGAATCCGTAACAGATGAAGAAATTCACAAACAGCAGGAGAAATTGAATCAAGTATATGATGCTTACACAGCAAAGTATGGAGTCATCGGAAGTAATGCAAACAAGCGGGCGTTTTCTGATGACGCTTCTTATTGCCTGTTGTGTTCTCTGGAAGACCTGAACGAAGATGGAACATTGAAGCGAAAAGCAGATATGTTTACGAAACGAACCATCAAAAAGGCAGTGGCGGTAACCAGTGTGGAAACTGCGACAGAAGCCTTAGCATTATCATTGAATGAAAGAGCAAAGGTGGATCTGTCCTATATGGCACAGCTGACAGGAAAGACAGAAGAGAAAATCACGGAGGAACTGGTTGGAGTTATCTTTAAGAATCCACTGACAGACCAGTGGGAAAGTGGAGATGAATATCTGTCCGGAAATGTCAGAGATAAATTAAATACTGCGAGAACCTTTGCCGAGAGTCATCCGGAATTTACACCGAATGTCCGTGCATTGGAGGCAGTTCAGCCAGATCTGGAAGCATCTGAGATTGAGGTACGTGTTGGAGCTACCTGGATTGAACCTTCGGATTATCAGGACTTTATGAGGGAACTGCTTCATACTCCGTGGTATCTTGCACAGAAGGAGATACAGGTAAAATATTCTCTGAGGTGAATGGTGAGTGGCGGATTACCGGGAAGAATGCAGACAGTCCAAGAAATGCGTTTGCCTATGCAACGTATGGAACCGAGAGGGCAAATGCCTATAAGATTCTGGAAGATACCCTGAACCTGAAAGATGTTCGTATCTATGATAAGAGTGTCAATGAAAATGGGGATGAGATTCGTGTCCTAAATAAGAAAGAAACTATGCTGGCATCACAGAAACAGGATGCCATGAAAGCAGCATTTAAAGACTGGATTTTCAAAGATCAACAGAGGCGTGAAAGACTGGTAAGAGTTTATAATGAACGGTTTAACAGTATCCGTCCCCGTGAATACGATGGTAGTCATCTGACTTTCCCAGGAATGAATCCGGAAATAGAGCTTCGTCCGCATCAGAAAAATGCAGTTGCACACCAGCTTTACGGAGAAAATGTACTTCTGGCACATGTAGTAGGGGCTGGGAAGACCTACGAAATGGTAGCGGCTGCAATGGAAAGTAAAAGACTGGGATTATCACAGAAGAATCTTTTGTCGTGCCAAACCATTTGACGGAGCAGTGGGGAGCAGAATTCCTGCAGTTATATCCGGGAGCCAATATCCTGGTAGCAACCAAGAAAGATTTTGAACCGGCGAACCGGAAAAAGTTCTGTGCCAGAATCGCTATGGGAAACTACGATGCGATTATTATCGGTCATTCCCAGTTTGAGCGTATCCCAATCTCTGATGAGAGGCAGGAAGCCATGCTGCGGAAGCAGATTGACGATCTGGAAATCGCAATCCAGAGTGCAAGATATGAGCAGGATGGCGGCCGCTATACGGTAAAGCAGATTGAAAAGACCAGAAAGACGCTGATGACAAGACTGGAGAAGCTGAATCAGAAAGAGAAAAAGGATAATGTAGTTACCTTTGAAGAACTGGGAGTGGATCATCTGTATGTAGACGAGGCACACAGCTATAAAAACGCGTTCCTTTATACAAAAATGAGAAATGTAGCCGGAATTGCCCAGAACGAAGCACAGAAGTCAGCAGATATGTTTAATAAATGTCAGTATCTGGACGAGATTACCGGTGGAAAAGGCATTACCTTTGCAACGGGTACACCGATCAGTAACAGTATGACGGAGCTTTATGTTATGCAGAGATATCTTGCAGAACAGCAAATTACAGAATATGGGCTTGGGATTATTTGATTCCTGGGCATCCACGTTTGGAGAGGTTGTGACCAGCATTGAGCTAGCACCCGAAGGAACCGGATACCGAGCAAAATCCAGATTCGCCAGATTCTATAATATTCCGGAACTGATGAATATGTTCAAGGAGATTGCAGATATCAAGACTTCCGATCAGTTAAAGCTTCCTGTGCCGGAAGCAGAATATGAAACAGTGGTGCTGAAACCAACGGAACAGCAGAAAGAAATCGTAGAAAGTCTGGGAGAACGTGCAGAAGTTGTCAGAAACGGCGGGGTAGATGCCTCGGTCGATAATATGCTAAAAATCACCAATGATGGAAGAAAATTAGCATTGGATCAGCGTTTGGTGAACGAATTATTGCCAGACAATCCAGAAAGCAAGATATCAGTCTGTGCAGAGAAAAGCTATGAAATCTGGAAAGACACAGCAGCACAGAAATCAGCACAACTGATTTTTTGTGACTTGAGTACACCGAAAGGTGATGGCAGTTTCAATGTCTACGATGACCTGAAACGGAAGCTGATGGAAAAAGGAGTGCCGGAAAAAGAGATTGCGTTTATTCATGATGCAAATACAGAAGCAAAAAAGACGGAGCTGTTTGGAAAAGTGAAATCCGGGCAGGTTCGTTTTTTGATTGGCTCGACAGCAAAGATGGGTGCCGGGACCAACGTGCAGGATCGTCTGATTGCATTGCATCATCTGGATATTGGCTGGAAACCATCTGATCTGGAGCAGAGAGAAGGGCGTATCATCCGCCAGGGAAATCACAATAAAAAAGGTTCATATCTTTCGATATGTGACAGAATCCACCTTCGACAGCTACATGTGGCAGCTGATCGAAAATAAACAGAAGTTCATCTCTCAGATTATGACGAGCAAAGCACCGGTCAGAAGCTGCGAAGATGTGGACGAAGCGGCACTGTCCTATGCAGAGGTTAAGGCACTGGCAACTGGAAATCCGGCAGTAAAAAAGAGAAGATGGCATTGGATGTTGATGTGGCAAAAGTTAAAACTTTTAAAAGCCAACCACATGAATAACCAGTATCGACTGGAAGATGATATTGCAAGGAATTTTCCACAACAGATTGCAAAACTGACAGAGATCATTGACAGCTACAAGGCAGACATCGCTCATTTTTCTGAGTACAAAATCACAGATCCGGAGCAGTTTTCTATGGAAGTCGGTGGCAAAGTATTTACAGAAAAGAAAGAAGCAGGAGCAGCACTTCTGGCAGTCTGCAAAGACATTAAGTCTGTGGATGCAGCTATGGATATTGGAAGCTATCAGGGATTTAACATGAGAATCCAATTCGACAGTTGGAGCAAAGAGTTTATCCTGTCTGTAAAGCATGAATCGGTAGCTAAAGTTCGATTGGGAGCCGATGCTCTAGGAAATATCACTCGTATCAATAATCTTTTAGAAAGTTATCCGGAGAAACTGGCAGAAGCAGAACAACGGCTGGAAACGGTACAGGAGCAGATGACAAATGCCAAAGAGGAAGTCGGAAAGCCATTCACAAAAGAAGAGGAACTGAGCCAGAAACTGGAGCGGCTGTCAGAGTTAAATGCACTTCTCAATATGGATGAACGGGAAGACACAGAAGCAGAGCAGTCAGAATCAAAAGAGAAAGAAGAACGACCGGCACGTGGTTCTATCCATGAGAAATTGCAGATTTATAAAGGAAAAGAGCCAGCGGGAAAGTGAAACTGGAAAAGGAAAACCAGAAAACGGGACTTCGGTCTGGAATAAGAAAACAAGGAAAGATGGCATAATTTGGTAGAAAGAAGGTTCTGCCGGTTATGCCACTTTTGGGAACACAGGAGGAATTTATATGGCGAGAAACAGGATAACGGGTAGAGAAACGCAGAAAATGCAGGAATACACACAGGGACAGATCAGTCAGGCAGAGCGTAGAGCATAGAATTTCCAACAGATGTAAAAGAACAGCTTTCTGAATATGCGAATCTGATCGGTGAGGAAGAGAAAGTTAGGACTCTGGTAAGAAATCTGGCAGATGCATTGAGTCAATCGGCAGATGAAGAAGGGGTAGAGGATCTACTGGATGATGCAAGAATGGATATTCAGGATCTACCAGATCCAACCATAGGTAAGCTGGAACTTCGGGATTATGGATATACAGCAGAGGATATGGTGCCGCTTAGAAAAGCAGCCGCCCTGGATTATCACAGAATGGGTTCTAAAATCTATTGCTTGGGTAGTGATGGCAGCAAGGGAGAGTATGCAAGTAAAGAAATGATACAGGCACATGAAGGTCTGTTTGGCATGGAATCACAGATGTGGGAACGGATAAAGGAGAATCAGGATCTGGATTATGCAGATGAAGATTTTGGAGCATTTCAGGAGCCGATGAATGTCATTGGACAGGAAGAAGCTCTGAAATTATATGATGCCGGAGCAGATATCTATCTGATTACCAATTTTTCATTACCGATCTATGTTACAGAGCGAATGGAGATTGAACGAGGTCCGGAGCATTATCAGATGTCTACAACAGAACTGGAACGATTCCGCAATTTGGAATGGGAGATGCAGAAATATCCGCAGATTCAGTCTTTGAAAGAGGCAAACCTGTTGTTAGGAACAAGGCGAACCTTTGGTATTTATCAGATCAAAGATGATTCACCGGGCGAAAATTATGCATTTATGAATATGAGCTTCATTGAAAGTCACGGGATGCAGATTTAAAAAAGAAGATTATAAGCTGGTCTATGTTGGAGAATTATTTGGAAATACGTCGCTAGATGATATATTTGAACGATTCAACATCGATAGACCAGAAGACTTTCGAGGACATTCCCTGTCTGTCAGTGATATCGTAGTTCTGAATGAGGGGGGAAAGGTAACCGCTCATTTTGTAGACAGTATCAGTTTTGAACAGCTAGATTCTTTCTTGAATCTGGAAGAACAGGTTCTTAGTGAACTGGCATATGAGGTAGGAGAACGGTATTTTGCTATTCAGAGGACAGAAGAAGGATACGATTATTCCTTTTACGATGAAGATTTCCGTCTGATGGATGGTGGCGTCTATGAAAATGATGAAATTTCTATTGAAGAAGCGGCGGAGGAACTTTTGGAAACGAAGGATGGACGGGAGAACGCATCCGTGGGGGGAGTATGATCAGTTGATGGAAAAAGTAGAAGAAATGGATGAAGCTGTAATGGCAGAGATTCAGAAAAGCCAGGGCGAATATAAGCCTTTGGCAAAGGTGGAGGAACTGGAAGAGGCGAATTATAACATGATTGATAACGTCCTCAACAATATGCCACCGAAGAAAGAACCTTATCTGGAATATTTTGCCACAGAATGTGATGAGTTTCATGATATGGGAGCATATGAAAAAAGTACCGATGTTAATCAGATTGCTGCAGTCTATGAAAAATATAGGGAGAATCCAGAAACAGCTTATCTCGGATGCTCAATGGGAATTATCTATCGTGATCCGGAAGACAGTTACTACGATGATGCTGAATTTGCAATCGTAAAAGGAAATACCGTATTTGGAAATCTGATGGATGATGTTCGGTTTTATGGGGAGCTTGCACTGGTACGGGAAGGAATTGAGAAAATTCATGAAGCATTGCCGGATTATAAGTATGTACCGATGCGGGATGTTCGGGAAGCAATGTATCCAGAGAAGATGACCACAGAACAGTTGGCAGAGGCACTGGATGAGATTGCAGAAGCTTTTGATCCGTATGAGTATCGAGATAATGTGGAGAGGGGAGAAAATACGGTACAGGAAGTAATGCTGGATTTACAAAGCGGCAATATTTATTACTATGTTTCTTACTTGAAGGATATTGTAGATGAAGAATGTGACCAGTCTGTGCGTGCAGGTATATTGATTGAAAGGCTGAAAGCCTATGAACCGGAGTTTCAAAAGATATGGAACCAATGGTGTATGTGAATTATTGTGAGAAAAGTGAGCTAGGGAAGCCAAGATGCCAGAAGTTATCTGATTTGGATTCAAAAACCGTAGAACAGGACAAAACCTGGTATGCTGATCGTGATCAAAACACCAACGAACCAAAAACGACAGCACAGATGTTTTTTACAGTATATTATGCTGAAAAAGGTGACAAGATGTTGCACCATTTTCAAGGTAAGATAGATATTGGTACCGGAAACGGCGGTATCATCAGTCAGTTAAAGATGCAGAATGAAATGAAACTGACAGATGAAAGCTGGATCAGCTATCAGCAAGGAAAAGGCAATGAAGAGTACCAGAAGTATATGGAAGATCTGACGGATATGCAGAATCATGTGTTGCCGTATTTGCAGAGCTTTTGCAGCCTGGAAGAAAAAGGTGTGCAGGAGAGACGAGAACAGCAGGTAGCAGAGAAAAACTGAGAGCAGAGAAGCTGCGCCAAGAGCTGGCATTGAAGCAAATACAGCAGTTAAGGACGCAGGGAAAGCTGAAAGAAAGCCAGTAGCACAAAAGAGAGCAATGACAAACAGAGAAAAAACCGTCAATCCATGAACGCTTGGAAATCAATAAGAGAATCATTCAGGAAAAACAGGGAAAAGACAAGCCGGAGAGAGGGGCTGATTTGGATGTAAGGACGATGTAGTATGAGATAGAAAGGAGTCGGAGGTCACGGATAACAATGTGGCTTTTTATCTACCACGAAAGTATACAAAGCTTACAAAGATGTATCTTTGTTCAAAAAAGACTATATATGGGCGACCTTTTACGGGCAATTTATATAGAATAGAGAAAAGGTGGTAGAAATCATGGATATGAAAACAGCAGTTATATATCGTCTTGAAGAATTGATAAGGCAAAAGGATATTACCGTGAATGAGGCGGCGATACGTTCTGGTGTTCCGCCATCAACGCTGAAGAATATTTTGTATGGGCAGAGTAAGAATGTAGGCGTAGTTACAATCAAGAAATTGTGTGATGGATTAGAAATCACAATACCAGAATTTTTTGGAGATTCCATCTTTGCAGAGTTGGAACCGGAGTTATAGAAGTAAGAGATAATCTCATGGCAAAATTCTGCGGGATGGTTTTTTTATGAAATAAGGTTAGCTGCAACTAACAATGAGGGAGGATTATGTATAAGATAGCGATTTGTGATGATGATAAAAGATATAGAAAAACGATCAGAGAGATTATAGAGCATGAAAATAGTTTGCCTGAAAATGAAATCAGATTTTATGAATACGAATCAGGAAATGAACTTTTGAAACATACGGATATTCTCCACGAATTAGTCTTTATAGATATCCGTATGCCGGGGCTGGATGGAAACCAAACAGCATTAAAATTGAGAAATTATAACAAAGATGCAGTTTTAATCTTCTATTCCAGTTATTTTGAGCCGACAGTGGACAGTATAAATTTCGGACAGCCCTTTCGGTATATTATGAAGGACTTACACAATACCAGCTTACGCCGGGAAATTGCAGCTATTATGACTGAGGTAAAGAGACGCTTTCTGAATGACTATGCGGTAACGGTGACATCGGCGGGGAAGATAATACGCATACACGTGGAAAATATCTTATATGTTTCCAGAGCCAAAAGAGGATGTGAGATAACCATTGTGAAAGAGCAAGAAAAGGAGACAGTTCGGTTCAGAGAAGCGTTTGGAGAATTATGTGAACAGCTAAAGATCAGGGATTTGCACAGGCGCATTATAGTTACATTGTTAAGTTGGGAAAAGTAGAAGGGTTAGAAAAAGGCGTACTACGGTTGAAATGCGGAATAGAACTGAATGTTTCAAGAGCAAAGAAAGAAGAGTTTACCGAGGCACTGTTTGAATATCTGAGGGAAAGGAATGGTTGATCTGATGGGTTTGCTAAGTGATGCTTTGATTGGCAGTTTCCAAATGCTTATGCTGAATGATTTAGGAAAGAATATGTTCCCATATAGGATTAAAACCTGTTGGAAAAGGATTCTAATATATGGCGTAACGGCATTGGTTATTCTTGGTGTGAATCATATAGAGTCTACGTTTATCAATATTATGATGGTTCCTGTCAGCTATACTATTGCCGCTATTGTCATTTTCCAAGGAAGTGTATGGAAGAAAATTATTTTGGCCTGTTGCTATTATATGCTGGCTATAGTCCCTGAGTTTTTGTTTGCTGTAATTACAGGGGCTTATGGAGTAACCGGGACAGAAAATAACTTTCATTCAGAGTTGGAAAAGTTGCTGTCACTTTTGTTGATGAGCACAATTACATTTTTATTAGTAAAATGTGTTAACCAGATCACGAGAAAGAAAAAATTACCAGACGATTGAAAATAAATTGTTTACTGTGCTGTTAACTCTGCCGGCGGCGACAATTATCATTTTTATGTGTATATATTATTCGCATATTTCTTTTACTGGCGTGAATCGTATCATGATTCCTATTGGGGCAGCATTGTTGTTAATGACGAATATCTGTATATTTGCAGTCTTTGATAAATTAATTGAGAAGTCTGAAGAAGTAAAAAGATGGAATTGCTTTATCAGAAAAGTAAAGCTGAAAATATCAATCAGAAATATATCAATAAGGTAAACGAAGATAAAAGGGTTTTTCTGCATGATGTGAATAAATTTCTTTGTACTGCGGCGAGTTTGATAGAAAATGGGAAAAATCTTGAACTGGATAGCATGGTAGACATTTGGGAATCCGGATGGAGGAACTGAAAAATTATAGTTACTGCTCTGATCCGGTTCTAAACAGTATTTTATGTGAAAGAAAATTTGTCGCCGAATCAAAAGGTATATTGTATAAAATCAAGCTTGGAAATAATCTTAGAACAGATTTTATAGAAGACCTGGATTTGATTTCTATTGTGGGGAATCTTTTGGACAATGCAATCGAGGCTGCTGAAAAGACAAAGAAAGACCAACATGTGATTTGTAATATGTATATGGGGAATGAGGGACATCTTTTGGTAATGGAGTTTTATAATAGCTATATTCTTCCGCTGATTAAGGAAAGAGAACACTATATAAGCACAAAGAGAAATCCGGAAGATCATGGGATCGGATTACATACAGTAGGTAAATTGGTTGAAAAATATGGAGGAGTCATGAGGATAGAAGCTGGCGAGGAGGAGTTTTCGGTTAAGATTGTTTTTACAGTTAAATAGTAGAATGCAAAAATCGCCCAAAAATTACCATTTTAGCCGGGGTAATTGAAATAGGGGCGATTTTTTAGTAGAATCACGAAAAAAAAGGAGGCAAATTGCTATGGGAAAAATATTAAATGTAATGACAACTAAAATATTAGAAGGAATCAATGCTTTGGCGCTCAGGCTGACGATGCGTTCAGCGAATCTTGCTTGCAATTGGTTATATTTTCAAGAAGAAGAACCGGACGAGGTTAAAAGACTGAGGAAATTTTAATGCAGGAGAAAGTGGTAGACTGGCTGTATAATTTACAAAGCCGATGGGGGATTCTTAAAGAAGAAGAACGCAGTTTGTATGAATATGCTTATCGACTGCTGTTAAGCAGAATCCTTATATATTCTATTATTATTGCATTGGGTATCATAACGGGAAACTGGTTAGAGATGTTCAGCTTTTTACTGCCATTTGTTATTTTAAGACAGTACGTTGGCGGAATTCATTTGAAAAAGATCTGTAAGCTGCATTTGTGTTTCCGGTTTCCTGATTTTTATTTGTGGAAAATATTTAGCAATTAATTTGGAGCTTGGGATTACATTCTGTATAGTATGGCTCATTGCTATTGCTGTTATATTTTTTGTTGTCTCCAGTAGACACTGGACACAAAAAGATTGGATGAAAAAAGAAAGAAAGGTTTATGGGAAATCTGCAAGAAAATTGCTAATTATTGAATTTGTATTGGCTTTCTGTTTTGGTGAAACCGGAATTTTAATAGTTGCTAAAGGGATTGCAGTGGCTCATATAATTTTAGCAAGTGGACTGATATTAGGCAAAAGCCAAAATTTTTTTTGAAAATAAGTTAGGGATTACTAACTTATGAAAGGATAAAGGATTGATAGATAATAAAAACTACTGGGAAACGATAATGATATATTTCAAATTAAGGAAGTTTTAGAAAAATCTTTGGATAATAAATGGACTCAGGAATTTGTCTATTTGTTAAGAAAATTTTTCTATATAGAATATTGGTCAAATGTGGAAAAACGAAAGATATACTATCCAGATGATTCAAGAGATTTTAAAAAGCATTTGGATTTTTTAGATGAAGATAGGAGAACAGAGGAAGTGCTGAGAAAATTTCGAGCAATGCTGCCCTACCTGCAGCAGTTGGTAATATCAGATATGAAAGCGGCATATGAAGGTGATCCGGCAGCGAAGAGTTATGAGGAAATCATAGCGGCTTATCCAGGTCCTTTGGCAGTACTTATTCAAAGGACGGCTAATTGTCTGTATCAATTGAAAGTTCCTATTTTACCAAGAATTATGACAGAGTACGCACATTCAATAACAGGAATAGATATCCATCCAGGAGCAGAAATTGGAGAGAGCTTCTTCATTGATCATGGAACAGGAGTTGTAATCGGAGAAACTGCTGTTATCGGGAATCATGTAAAGATATATCAGGGTGTGACTTTGGGAGCTTTGTCAACTCGCGGAGGTCATAAACAGAAATGGTTGAAACGGCATCCTACTGTTGAAGATAATGTAACAATTTATGCGGGAGCTACAATCTTAGGAGGCAATACAGTGATTGGAAAAAATTCTATTATTGGTGGAAACGCATGGGTAATGCAATCTGTACCACCTTCAACAAAGATATTTTCAGATTTTATGGAGATGAAATTACAACCGATTTCTGGAGGAGGATTAACATGAATCAAAGGCTTTTGAAAAACGGTGAGAATATTAACTCCCAAGATATAACATTATTTTGTTTCCCTTTTGCTGGAGGAGGGGCTTCTACTTATACTTCATGGATTAAAAAATTAAAAGATAAGATAACGGTTTGCCCCATTCAACTTCCTGGTAGAGAAGAACGAATTATGGAAAAGCCATATACAGATATGAGCGAGCTGCTTAGAGACTTGACGGACGAAATAGTTATTGCTATAAAAGGGAAATATGTGCTTTGGGGACATAGCATGGGAGGAAAGATAGCGTATGAACTGGAGAAATATCTGGAGAATAAGGGATACCAAGCGCAATGCATTTTTGCTTCTGGATGTAGGATACCAAATATCCCGGAGCCAAACCCAATCTATCATTTGAAAGATGAGGCGTTTAAAAGAGAACTTGAAAGGTTTGGAGGGACGCCAAAGAAAGTTTTAGAAAATAAGGAACTATTAGATTTTTTCTTGCCTATGTTAAGAGCGGATTTTACATTGGCTGATACATACTGCGATAATAGTATGACGGTATTGCATTCTCCTATCGTTGCTTTTTGGAGGAAGGCAAGACAATGAAGCTGAAGAGGAAGCGATAAAGCAGTGGAGCCACTATACAGATAATACTTTTCAATATGAAATTTTTGAAGGTGATCATTTCTATCTGAAGGAACATGAAGACATGGTTATCGAACAACTAAAAAAACATCTAAAGAGGATAGAACATGAAAGTCAAAATTTACCATAATAAAAAAATTTTCTGAATGGTAGAAAAATTCGATTACAACAAGAGGAAATTCATATATGGTGTATCCGGTGGGGAGAGATAATAGATTTCTTGAAGGAAAAAGCATATATTATGGATTGCCAGGAAAAGGAAAAAGGCTGCACAGTATCGATTTTATGAAGATAGGATGCGATATATGGCAGGCAAGATATGTACTAGGATTTTGTTGATGCGCTATCTCAATGAAAACAGCATAGTATTTTTAACACATGAGTTAGGCAAAACTTACCACAAGAAGGTTTTTGGAAAACAGAGTATCAACTTTAATATATCTCATTCTGGGGAAATAGTACTCCTTGTTTTTGCGTATGAAATGAAAGTTGGTATAGATGTACAAAAAATCAATGAATATTTGGAATATAAGGAAATGGCTAATAATTTTTTTTTCACCGGTAGAAGCACAAGATGTCAATTGCGGTAATATAAAATTATTTTTTTTCAATACTGGTCTGCAATCATAGAATAGAGGAGCTGGATTGTATTTATGGTATTTCATTAGGGGCTAGCATTGCGATAGAAATCGCATTGAGAGATTGTATTAGGATAAATAAATTAATTCTCGATGGCGGGCAATTTGAATCCATGGGTATTATGAAAAAAATAGATGCATACTTTATGGCAAAGGAATTTCAAAAAGTAATTCAAAAAGAAAAGAATGTGGTCATATGTTAGCAAACAAATGGGTTACAGAAATGGTAATGAAATAGAGGTACTTTATCCTTTGTGTTGCAAAAGAATACAATTTGATACATTATATGATGCGGCATTGGCAGCTTATGGATACGACATAAAAAAAAAAAGAATGGAGAAATTACGAATGAAAGTTGTTATAATGTATGGTGGAAATGAGCTTTTTGCTGCAAAATCAGTTTCGCTTGTTAAAGAAAAATGCGTTTCTGAGTGCGAAGTTTATGCCTATGATAATATGGGGCATTCTGAGGTTTTAAGTTTGCATCCAGAGAAACTATGTGAAATTATTCGAAAATAAAAATCAATATCAAAGTTGAAGTTGCATTTTTATTGTTTCCTATATTATACTAATAAGGACAAGTAAGTTACAACTAATTAAAGGAATGGGGTATCAACATGAAAAATAGTTGGTATGGAGAAAATGTTGCTTCAGTAAAAAACGCCAAGAATATAATTTAATTAATTATCAATGTAATGGAACTGGTATTCTTATGGCATATGCGTTGTCTCCAGGCATTGATTTGATTTTTATGGATTTTAACTGCTCAGATACTTTTCATGAGCCTATTCCTAATAAAAACATCATTGAAATCCGTCATTACCAAAAAGGACGTGTTGAGTTTGAACTAAGAAATAACAAAGTTTTCCATATGAAGGAAGGAGAATTTTGCATCAACGCTCTTGCTAATATTCCTGCGGCCTATTCCTTTCCCTTTGGATATAGTGTAGGACTAAGCTGTGTGATTGATAAGGATTCTGTCGACGCGGAAACGCAGCAGAATCTTTTCTTACTACAACATTGATGTTCTAAATCTCGGACAAGAATTGGAATTAGAAAAAAGTGGTTTTATGTCGAACACCCCATCGATTGTTACATATCTTCGACGAATTGTATGCTGCAAAAGGTGTTGAAGAGCGAGATTATTTCCGTATCAAATTATTGGAACTATTTTACCATATCAAACAACTGCGGATTGAAGATCAATATGAGGCAACATATTATGGCAAAGAGCAAATTGAAATCATCAAACGCATCCGTCAAGAGCTTATAGAAAACCTGGACAAAAAACTGTCCATAGAAGAACTTTTTGCGAAAGGAGCCAATGAGCAAGGTCACATTTCAAGCTATTTTCAAACAGATTTATGGCGATACGCCCTATGCACATATCAAAAAGTATAAAATGAATCTTGCGGCTGTTTATTTGCAGGAAACTGATCAATCCATCACGCAAATAGCTGGCGAACTTGGATATTCAAACATTAGTAAGTTTGCGAGGGCTTTTCAAGAAGTGTTTGGAATGCTTCCAAAGGATTATCGTAAAGTAAAAAAATCAAATTAACTTTTGGGCTGTTTTCTTGATTTATTTTTCCCTTTGGAGTAGTTAGAGACTGCAAACCGGTGTAAAATGGCAGTGTGGTTAGATATTGCTAACTACACTGCCATTTTATTTTAAGGAGGTTTCAAAAATGGAACAAACGGTAAAGAAAAAATTTGGTATTCGTGACATTATGACGATTGCCGCAATGATGGTAATTACTTATCTTATCGCAATGGTTATCGGCTCTGTCACATTGCCTTTTCCGGTAGTGTACCTTTACGGTTCTGCTGGTATTGATGCTTTTATCGGAGCAATCTTTTATTTGGTCGCGGCAAACCGTGTCAATAAACATGGCTTACTGTTTGCATGGGCCGCAGTCTATGGGATAATTCAAGGAGTCATGGGCTATATGTTCCTGATTCCATATTTTTGGTGGTAGCGCTTATCGCAGAGCTAACTATGCTTGGTAAAAATACATACCGTAATGCTGCTCGTAATCGGATTGGTTGGACGGTTAATGCTATCGGCAATTTTGTAGGTTGTGCAGTACCGTTATGGTGGGCATGGGATAGCTATCAGGAAATGGCAGCAAGTAGTGGCTTTGATGCAAATACTTTGAATATGCAGTTTTCTATGGTAACTTCTCCAGCACTGATGCTGCTAGGTATTGCTATTACTCCGGTTCTTGCCATCCTCGGTACATTGTTTGGTCAGCGCTTGCTCAGAAAGCATTTTCAAAAAGCTGGAATTGTAGGATGATGGCTGGAGAAAAAAAAGCAACGGCGGATTGACCGGATTGACGGGCGCACAGTTCTTTTCCTTACGCTGTGCGCCTGCTTCGTGACTTTCCTTACAACAAGCTTTTTGGGGGCATGGGGTTTTTACCTTTTGGATTTTTTTAATTCTGTGCTGGTTCGGCTTGTATAAGCAGGCTTTGGGATGCTTTGCAGTTTATTTGGCGGCGATTGTATGGCTGATGATCGAGACAAAATATCAGATCGGCATCCCCTCTCCGCTGTTACTCAGCATGATTTACAAGCTGTTACTGCCCGCTATGCCAGCCTATCTTCTGGCGAAAATCCCGTCCGGGAAGCTGACAGCCAGCCTGAGGAAAATGCCGATCCCCACCCGTATCATGCTTGTATTGATTGTCATGCTCCGGTTTGCTCCGACTGTGCTACATGAATTTGGAGAAGTCAGGGAGGCCATGAAAATTCGTGGTTTTCTAAAATCGGTTAGCAATGTTTTGAGGCATCCAATGGACACATTGGAATACGCCATTGTTCCGATGGTGTTCCGCTCCTTAAAGATCGCGGACGAGTTAGCCGCTTCTGCCATAGTCAGGGGAATTGAAAGCCCCTACAAGAAAGAAAGTTACTATGTCAGCCGGATTGCTGCGCTGGATTGCTTTTTGATTGTTGTCAGCGTGGGAGCTGCCGTGTGCTGCTGTCTTTTATAGGAGGAATGGAATGGGAAAAGAAATAATGATCCGTGACCTGACCTTTTCCTATGGCGGGAACGGAAATCAACTGGAACATATATCGTTAGACATTGTTGCCGGAGAAGTCATTGTTATGACCGGCCCATCAGGAAGCGGAAAAAGCTCTTTGACAAGAGTGATTAACGGGCTGATCCCCTACTTTTACGAGGGGGAATTAAGCGGGATGTTTTTGTGGACGGGAAACCGCTGAAAGAAATTCCGTCCTGGGAGCGCGGCAAAATCGTAGGGAATGTATTCCAAGACCCCAGGAGCCAGTTTTTTCGCCAATGAGGTTGCCGGTGAGGTTGCTTTCGGCTGTGAAAACTACGGTTATTCCCATGAGGAAATTCGGAACCATGTTTACCGGGCGGCGACAGACATTAAGATTCAGGACATTCTGGATTATAGTCTACACAGCCTGTCATATGGAATGCGCCAGAAGGTTGCGATTGCATCGGCAGAGGCGATTGACCCGGAAATCTATGTCATGGATGAACCGTCTGCTAATCTGGATATTGCATCTACTTATCGCTTTGCAGATATTATCCGCGATTTGAAACAGCAGGGAAAAACCATTATCATAGCGGAACACCGACTTTATTATCTGATGGATCTGGCAGACCGTTTCCTGTGTGTGCAGAAAGGAAAAATTGTGCGTGAATTTACCGCACAACAAATGAAAGCTCTGACTAATCAGGAAATCCAGGCATTGGGGCTTCGCACTCCTGACCTGCATCAGATTGAGCAGACGGAAATCCCGTCTGCGGCAACCAGAGAAGTTGTCCTGGAAGTGAAAAAACTGAACCACTCTTTTGGTGAAACAATTGTAGCTAAGGATATTGACTTTCAATGCCGTAAGGGAGAAGTGATTGCCCTGATCGGCCCCAACGGAACGGGCAAAAGCACCATCGGGCGAATCTTGGCAGGGCTTTTGAAAGAAAAGAAATCCGGCGAAGTCGTTTTATTCGGAAAGCATTGCAGACCCAAAGACCGCTTGGGAAAGGTCTGGTACATTCCCCAGGATTTAGACAGCCAGCTATTCGGTGAGGATTTGCTGGACGAACTAACTACAGGCGCTGAGGTCAGCCCGGAGCGGAAACAAGCAGCGGAAGAAATCTTGGAAGCCTTGGAACTGATGCCGTTCATCAAACAGCATCCCTCTACGCTGTCAGGAGGGCAAAAACAGCGACTGGCTCTTGGCGTAGCCCTAATGCACGAAGCGCCGATTATCATACTTGACGAACCTACAAGTGGGCTGGATGGTACAAATATGCGAAATGTCAGCAGGATGATCCGCAAGCTGGCGAAAATGGGGCGCACCATTATCGTCATTACCCATGACGCGGAGTGTGCGCTTGCCTGCTGTGAGCGGGCAATACGCCTGGAGAACGGCTGCATTACCGATGATTTTCAAATCAGAGGCGCAGAGCTTCTCTTAGACAAAATTGGGTATAATCAGAGTTCCATAAGCGGTTTATAAAATCATAAAAAGTACCAACACCGGGAGTATTACCGGGTTCAAATCCGCTGAGAATGGCATACAAAGGATTGATTTTAAGCTGAGCAGCCCAATCGGTTATGGAAGTAACCTTAAAGTCAATGGACAAAAGGTAAGAACGCTGCATACAGGAAGGCGTTCTGGGAGCAGGACCGAATTTAGAGTATTTATCAGCCATAAAAGTATCGGTAAAAGATAAATCGAGATTCCAGAAACGTTCAATGATATCCCATGTAGAGCGGGCAATTGCATCCGGATTAGGATAATATTTACGAAGATTAGTAACAACAAAGTTTTGGTAGTCAGCATGGCTGCCACAATTAACAGGTAACATAAAAATCGCCTCCAATCGAAAAATGATTGCCGCCGCAAACGACGGTTCTTATTAATAAATAGGCGCGAAGCGCCGCATTTTTCGATGGATTTGTCAAGTGTTTTTGGCAAAAAAAGTGGGGGATTTTAATAAAAAAGGAATCTGAAAGCCTTGAAATTGCTGGCTTAGAGATTCCGAGAGATTATTATAACCAAAAGGAGGGTTAGAAATGGCACAGCAAAACAAGAAGCAGCCGAAAGCGAAAACCGGACTGGCACGCTGCCTAGAATTGGCTTCAGGCCATAAAGGACTTGTGTTTCTATCAGGTGTTTTGGCTGCGCTGGCCGCAATTTGTTCTTTTGTACCTTATTTATCAATTTATTACATCATTCGGGAAATCCTGTTTGTTTACCCGGATATGTCGCTCTTGAATGTTTCTACAATCTCAACTTGGGGCTGGCTTGCCTTGGCTGGTATTTTGGGGAACATCGTATTTTACTTTTTTGCCCTATTGTGTTCACACATTGCAGCGTTTGGAACACTTTATGAATTGAAGGTAGCCTTTGCCGACCACATCATGCATATTCCCCTTGGGTATCATTTGACCTTGGGAAGCGGCAAGCTGAGAAAAATCATGGACGAAAACATTGAAAGCGTTGAGAAATTTATTGCTCACCAGCTCCCGGATTTTGTCGCCTCTTTGGTTGCGCCGCTTGTTCTGGTCATTATTCTTCTTGGGATTGACTGGCGGTATGGTATCGTTTGTCTGGTCGGTATTGTTCTGGCCTTCATTGTTCAGTTTGCGGGCTTCAACGGCGAAGCAAAGGAAAAAATGCACCGTTTTCAGACCGCCCAGGAGAACATGAACAGCGCCTCTGTGGAATATGTGCGCGGTATGCCGGAGATCAAAGCATTTAATCAGACCGCAGATTCTTTTAAGCGGTTGAGTAAATCCATTACGGACTATACCTCTTTTCGTGCTGGAGTACGCATTGGGCTGGCAAAACTGTATGCCTGCATTTACCACAATCATCAATAATATTTATCTGTTTTTAATCCCGGTGGGTGTTTTGATTGGGATGCACACTACGGATTTCAGAGAGTATTCTTTGACATTCATTTTCTACCTGATTATTGTCCATGCGATTTCCGGTATCCTAAATAAGATTATGTATATCTCGGAGTCCTTTACGCAGATTGACGGCAGTGTAGAGCGCATGGATGAAATCTTGCGCATCCCGGTACTGCCGGAAAAGAATACCTCGGCTGATATACAAAACTATGACATTGCTTTTCAAGATGTCAGCTTTTCCTATGAAGCCGATTCCCAGGTCAAGGCCTTGGCTCACATCTCTTTCCTTGCGCCTCAGGGCAAGGTAACAGCTGTTGTCGGTCCTTCCGGTGGCGGTAAAAGTACCATAGCCAACCTGATCTCCCGATTTTTATGATGTGACGGACGGAAGTATTCAAATCGGCGGCGTTGACATTCGGGATATTCCGTTGGATACGCTGATGGATAAGGTCAGCTTTGTATTTCAGGATACATTCCTCTTTAAGCAGAGCATCATGGATAACATCCGCATGGGAAATCCAGATGCTACGGAGGAACAGGTGATTGCGGCGGCAAAAGCGGCAAGATGCCACGAATTTATCGAGCAGCTTCCAAACGGTTATCAGACTGTGATTGGAAGCACTGGCGTTCATCTCTCCGGTGGTGAACGCCAGAGGATTGCCATTGCAAGAGCTATCGTAAAAGATGCTCCCATCATTGTGCTGGACGAGGCAACTGCATTCAGCGACCCGGAAAATGAGTACCTGATTCAAATAGCCTTTGAAAAGCTAATCCAGAATAAAACGGTTGTAATGATTGCCCATCGTCTATCCACGATTCGCAACGCTGACCAGATCCTTGTCATGGAAAAAGGACACCTGATTGAATCTGGCACCCATGACGAGTTGCTGAAGATGGGTGGAAAATACGCGCAGATGTGGAGCAGCTATACGGAGTCGATCAACTGGAAAATTAGCACAGGAAAGGCGGTGTGATCTATGAGTAAGCTGAAAGAAAAGCTAATGCTGTCGGAGAAAGGCTACTCCGACCTGAAAAAAGCGATTACAGCCTGCACAATAACCAATGTTGCGCTACTGCTTCCTTCAATGGTAGCCTGCTTGCTCTTTTGGGAGCTGCTGAAACCGTTTACAGGAGAAACCATTTCGTGGGTCGCACTGTGGAAGTTGCTTGGGGGTGGTAGTGGCTATCTTAGTATTCCTGGCTGCGAAAACGATTATAGGAAAACCTATATTGCATCCTATAAGGAGGCCAGCACGACCAGACTTCGGATTGCAGAACATCTTCGCAAGCTCCCCATGAGTTTTTTTTTAACACGAAAGATTTATCCGATATTACCACAAACATGATGGCTGATTGCAGCAGCATGGAATCCATGCTAAGCAGTACTATTCCGCCGCTGATTGCGAATATTATCTCCGTTACCCTGACCTGTATCTGTCTGGCATTTTTTGACTGGAGAATGGCCCTTGCGATTTTCTGCACGATGCCGGTTACATTCCTCATCATCTGGTGCGGACGCAAACTGCAACTCCGTCTATTTGACAAACAGGTAGATGTGAAATTGGAGGCGTCCAGCCAGATTCAGGAATACCTGGAAGGTATCAAGATCATCAAATCCTGCGGTCTTAGTGGTTCCCGTTTCTCTACGCTGGATAAAGCACTCCAAGCCATGAGAAAAATCGCCATTAATGTATAACTGGTCTCCGGTGTTCTTGTTCAGGGGCCAGCCTGATCCTGCAAGCGGGACTTGGCATCACTATTTTCATTGGAACAGTGCTGATAACCGGCGGTGAGATTGAACTGCTTCCTTTGTTGGTACTGCTCATGTTCTCCACGCAGATTTACGGGCCGATCCTTGCCATTCTTTCGCAGTTGACTTCTTTGTTCCACTTGGGAACTGTCACCAACCGTATGCGTACTCTGCTGACCACACCAGCTATGGAGGGCGAGGATAAAGATGTATCCAAGTACGACATTGAACTGAAAAGCGTCACTTTCGGATATAACCGTGACGATGTTATCAAGGATGTGTCTTTTTCTCTATTCCTGCTGGCAGTATAACAGCCCTGGTAGGGCCTTCTGGCAGCGGAAAGAGTACGATTTCCAAATTGATTGCCCGCTTTTGGGATATAAGAAAGGGTCAGATTACCATTGGTGGTATGGATGTCAAAACCATTGAGCCAGAACACCTGATGCGCTGTATGTCCTTTGTATTTCAGGATGTGACCCTGTTCAACGATACTGTTTTTAATAATATCTGCGTAGGTAACATGAACGCTACCGAGGAACAGGTTATGGCGGCGGCAAAGGCCGCGTACTGTGACGAATTTATCCAGCGATTGCCGGACGGTTATCAGACTGTCCTCGGAGAAAACGGCAGTACTCTTTCCGGCGGTGAGCGTCAGCGGATTTCTATTGCCCGCGCGTTATTGAAAGATGCTCCGATTATTCTTCTTGATGAAGCCACCGCATCCCTTGATCCGGAAAATGAGATTTTAATCCAACGGGCTATTGCAAAGTTGGTGGAAGGAAAGACGGTCATTATGATTGCTCATCGGCTTCGTACGGTGGTGGATGCTGATCAGATTATCGTTTTGGAAGATGGCAAACT
>VOFD01000332.1_pt1 | contig 42001 bp, 43 predicted proteins | sample 5384101 | NCBI WGS metagenome assembly VOFD01 (sample SAMN12384723, study PRJNA508395) | human gut metagenome | isolation source: healthy gut C | host: Homo sapiens
GCGGTATCTTGCTATTTATAAACGTATTGGCTGATAGTGCCAATCTAATACCTTATTACATATGAGTGCTTACTATGATTTGTATCAGACTCCCGACCCTTTGGGCGAGAACCGCAACGAGCCCCGTCTGCATGCCCGTATCCTGCCACGGGGAACAATCTCCGCCGATAAATTCCGTGAGTTGGTGGCTAAGGCCACCGGTTTCAGTCCCGCCATTCTCGACGGAACTTTGCAGGCTGTTACGGACGAACTATACAGTTGGCTGTCCGAGGGTTGGACGGTGGAAGTGGGCGAGTTGGGCTATTTCTCCGTATCGCTGAAATGCGACCGTCAGGTTACCGACAAGAAAGAAATCCGTTCGCCGTCGGTACATTTTCAGAATGTGAACCTGCGTCTCGGGAGCAAATTCCGTAACCGTTTCAATACGATGGAGCTGGAACGCAAAGCGTCACCATACGTATCCCGTTCCGTGATGGGCGAGGAGGAGAGGAAAGAAAAACTATTGCTGCATTTGGATAAATACGGATGCATCACACGGGCGGATTATGAATCGATAACGGGTTTGGTGAAGCATCGGGCGGTGTCCGACCTGAACCGATACCTTGCGGAGGGGATGATACGTAAGTATGGTAGCGGCAAAACGGTGGTCTATTTGAAACCTTGATATCGGGAGAGAGACTTTTTATAGGTGATTTGTCCCTACCTTTGGGCATGAAAACCAAATTTATGGAAAATACGCTTAAAGCCTGGCTTTTATCTTTTCTTCATTTATTCTTTCCCCGGCAGTGTGTTGTGTGCGGCACACCTCTGCAGGAAGGGGAGGAGGCTATTTGTCTGAAATGCAATATGGATTTGCCCCGTACGGATTATCATCTTTGTGCGGATAATCCGGTGGAACGTATGTTCTGGGGAAAAATTCCTTGTAATATTTGTAAAAATCCTATCTTTGCATAAAACTAACTCAGAAATCTTATGGACAACAACGGCTACCGTCTCCTTCTTCCTGAAGGGACATTGGATTATTTCATCATCTCGGACGTAAAGGAAAGCGCATCGGAAATAGTGATTTATTTAGAAGAAAAGAATGAAGTTCCTAAAGAATACGCAGGAATGAAAGTTGAGAGCAAGGGTTTTTACGAACCTGTTGTGGTTCAGGATTTCCCCATACGCGGCAAGAAGCTTTTTTCTGAACGTGCGCCGGCGCAGGTGGGTTGTCAAGGATGAGAACCGTTACGTGAGCCGTGACTGGAAACTGGTTGCCGGTGGTAGCCGTATGACGCATGAATTTGCGTCTTTTTTAAAAGAATTATATTGATAAGCTGCCGGTGGGCTGCAGGCTGTTGGGAACGCTGTTCGGGGTCGACGGGGAACTGCTCGAGCGGCAATACCGGAATCACCTGAGCGGTTATCTCTGTTGGGAGCAGCTTCCTCATGCCGAAGAATGGCTTCTTTTCGAGAAGAACATCGGTGTTTATGTGGGACTGGATGAAGTCTGCCTTTCCCGCGGAGAATTATATACCGTGTTGATAAACAAGGAGAGAAAAGGCCGTTCGGGCAGTCTATCGCCGTTGTGAAAGGAACAGATGTAAAGACCGTGACCTCCGTACTGCTCCGTCTTTCCCGCCGCAGACGCTTTCAGGTCAGGGAGATAACCATGGATATGGCTCCGAACATGGAGCAGATCGCCCGCCTCTGTTTTCCCGCCGCACGCCGCGTCACAGACCGTTTCCATGTGCAGAAACTCGCTTATGAGGCGGTTCAGGATATGCGCGTTAAAGCACGTTGGGAGGCTTTGGACGAAGAATCTGTTCAGATCGCCCATGCCAAAGCCTGCGGGAAGATATATCATGCGCCGGTCTTTGAAAACGGTGATTCACGCAAACAGCTTCTTTCGAGAAGCATTTACCTGTTATATAAGAAGGAATCCTTGTGGACGGAATCACAGCGCGTACGCGCCGGCATCCTGTTCCGGGAGTATCCCGATATTAAGAAAGCATACTACCTCTCCATGAGGCTCGGACTGATATACCACCAATGCAGGTACAAGGATGCGGCATTGACGCATCTTGCCCGCTGGTATGACGAGGTGGAAAAATCAGGGTTTCTTGCTTTCGGAAGAGTGGCACGTTCCGTACAGATGCATTACCGGGAAATAATCAACTTCTTTGACAGACGTTCAACAAACGCTGCTTCCGAATCGTTCAATGCAAAAATAAAGGAGTTCCGCACACAATTCAGAGGAGTAAAGGACAGAGCTTTCTTCCTGTTCAGACTGGCGAAAATTTATGCATAAGCTATGAATCCGCCGGAAATGCAATCCGTGGCATGGCGCAGCTTGGAGCGGGAACCGGGTTCATCGGAAAGATAAATAATGATTCTTATGGTAACTTTTTTCGGGAAAGTTTGCTGAAGCATGGAACGGAAGCTGATTTATTAGTTTCAGATACATTGCCTTCGGGAGTGGCGTCTACTTTTATATCTCCGGACGGAGAGCGCACGTTCGGCACATATTTGGGAGCAGCGTCTACGTTGAAAGCGGAAGAACTGTCGCTGGAGATGTTCAAGGGATATACTTATCTGTTTATAGAGGGTTATCTGGTACAGGAACACGATATGATTCTCCGGGCTATTGAGTTGGCCAAAGAAGCCGGTTTGCAGGTTTGTCTGGATATGGCAAGTTATAACATCGTGGCAGGCGACCATGAGTTCTTCTCTTTGCTGGTAAATAAATATGTGGATATTGTTTTTGCCAATGAGGAAGAGGCGAAGGCGTTTACCGGTAAAGAACCTGAGGAAGCGTTGGATATTATCGCTAAAATGTGTAGCATTGCCATTGTAAAGGTGGGAGCGCGCGGCTCGCTGATTCGTAAGGGAACGGAAGAAGTACGTGTTGAGGCTGTGCCGGTGGCGAAAGTGGTTGATACTACCGGTGCCGGAGATTTTTTTGCGGCAGGTTTTCTATATGGGCTGACTTGCGGATATTCTTTGGAAAAGTGCGGAAAAATAGGTGCTATCCTGTCGGGTGAGGTAATACAGGTGATTGGAACGGAACTGCCGGATTCAAAGTGGGAGAAGATAAAGGAAGATATAATAATGATAAATTAGAATATATGAAATATTTAAAGATACGTTGGATAGCTGTCCTATTGGTAGCAGTAGGTACAAGTTTCTTTTTTGGGTTTAAGAGTGGAGACAACCGTAGTTTTCAGGTAGCAAAGAATTTGGATATATTCAATTCTATAGTAAAGGAATTGGATATGTTTTATGTGGATACGATAGACCCGAACAAGACTATCCGTACCGGCATCGAATCCATGCTGTATTCACTTGACCCCTATACGCAATATTTTCCGGAAGACGACCAAAGCGAACTGGAACAGATGTTGAAGAATACGTATGGCGGTATCGGCTCTATCATAACCTGGAATACCAAACTGAAGCGTTCCATGATAGCCGAACCTTACGAACATATGCCGGCGGCTACCGTAGGCCTGAAGGCAGGCGATATTCTTATGGAAATCGACGGCAAGGACCTTGCAGGAAAAAATAATCAGGAAGTTAGCGAGATGCTTCGCGGGCAGGTAGGCACGAGCTTCAAACTGAAGGTGCAACGTCCCGGAACGGAACAGCCGTTGGAATTCGATATCGTTCGTCGTTCTATCCAGTTGCCTTTTATTCCTTATTATGCAATGTTGGATAACAACATCGGTTATATCAACCTGAGCACTTTCTCCGGTAATCCTTCCAAAGAGTTCAAGCAGGCATTTCTTGATTTGAAAAAGCAGGGAATAACTTCTTTGGTTATCGACCTGCGTAATAACGGCGGCGGTTTGCTGGACGAAGCCGTGGAAATAGCCAACTTCTTCCTGCCGCGCGGCAAAACACTGGTGACAACGAAAGGAAAGACCAAACAGGCAAGCAATACGTACAAGACGTTGCGTGAGCCGCTGGATTTGGAAATTCCGCTGGCTGTGCTGGTGAATAGTGCAACAGCTTCTGCATCGGAAATCCTGGCAGGTGCATTGCAGGATTATGACCGTGCAGTAGTGGTGGGTAACCGTACATTTGGAAAAGGGCTTGTGCAGACCACCCGTCCGCTGCCTTATGGAGGCACAATGAAACTGACAACTTCCAAATACTATATTCCGAGCGGCCGTTGCGTGCAGGCTATCGACTACAAACACCGCAATGAGGACGGCAGCGTAGGACGTATTCCGGATAGCTTGACTACCGTATTCCATACTGCTGCCGGACGTGAGGTACGTGACGGTGGCGGAGTTACTCCCGATATTACCGTCAAGCAGGATAAGTTGCCTAATATCCTGTTCTACTTGGTGAATGACAACTTGATATTTAATTACGCTACGGAGTATTGTTTGAAGCACCCCACGATTCCGGCTCCTAAAGATTTTAAGATAACGGATGCCGACTATGCCGACTTTAAGGCGATGGTACAGAAAGCAGATTTCAAGTACGACCAGCAGACTGAGAAGATTTTGAAGAACTTGAAAGAAATAGCGGAGTTTGAAGGATACCTGACGGATGCGTCCGACGAATTCAAGGCTTTGGAGAAAAAGCTATCTCATAACCTGGAGCGTGACCTCGACCACTTCTCAAAGGATATAAAGGAGATGATTGCAGTGGAAATTATCAAACGTTATTACTATCAGCGTGGAAGTATCATCCAACAGTTGAAAGATGATAAGGACCTGAAAGAGGCTGTCGGGATATTGACTGCTCCGGAAAAATATAAAGAAATGCTCAGTGTCCCGCCGGTTAAGCCGGATGAAGGCAAAAAGGAAAAATAAAAAATAAAAAATAAAAAATAAAAAACATCATCATAATCTTTATTTAAACCGAAATAGTCCGCTATTTCGGTTTTTAGTTTCTATCTCGTTTTTGTCCCGTTGTGCGTATGTGTGTAATCCTCTATTTTTGTAAAAATAGAACGAAATAAGCGTTAAGGGAGTTCCCTTTAGTGCTCCTGCGCTTTCCTAAAATTACTGGTATGCTGAACGAAGGAGCCATAAGCAAAACACAGACAAATTATGATGAAAAAACTGTTTTGGTTGGTGCTGTCAACCGTGATTTTGACAGGACAAAGTATTTTTGCTCAAGAAGCTGATTCCGAAGTCCAATCTTCTCAAAGAGAGGATTCTTTACTGCAAGTGGTAAATGAACTCTCCGACAGAGTACAGAAAACCGAAGATGCGGCACGAAATGAGAGAATATGGAAAAAAAGAGCCAAGTATTTTAATATCGGTTATATTACAAACCAAACGTTGACGGATAAAGTAGATGCCGAAGCGGAATGGAAAAGTGATTTCGGTGTTTCTCTGACTTTCGGAAAAACGTATTACCTGCATAAGAAGCCGTTGCTGAATATGATTAAGTTCGGTATTGACGCAACATGGTTTGAACTTTCGTATGCCAAGTATTCCGAACCGGACGTCTTTGCGGAAGGAGGTTCGTACACACGTGCTTATAATGATTACAGCAGTGATTATGAAGACTATTACGAGGAAGATTTTGATTTGGGTATTCATCAGATAGATGCGTCTATGCACGTAGGTCCCTCCGTCACAGTCAATCCGGTAGGCGATTTGAAAGTGGCTGCCTATTTCCATTATGTGCCTACTTATTCTATGGTGGTCATCGATGACAGCTTCGGACACGGATATGTTTCCAATTTTGCGTTTGGTGCTTCTGTTGCCTATAAAGCAATTTCGGTCGGTATAGAGCATCGTTGGGCGAAGAAAGCTACTTATAACGGACTTTCTTTTGATGAGGAAGGTATGGATTATGATGCTCCGGACTTTGAGGATGTAATTGAAAGTGACAAGTGGAAGATGAAGTCAAAATCCTTCCGTGTATTTTTGAGTTTCAGATATTAGGATTCATCACAAAAAAAAACACAGGGTCTCACAGCTTTTTGGGAATCCGGTAAGCATTACCCGCATCCGGAACAAAAGAAAACTCTGTGAGGCTCTGCGCTTTTTTTGTGGTGAAGAATAAGAAACCTACCGCTCGGTATAATCTCCGTTCTTTCTGATAAGTTCAATCAGCTTTTCTACGGCTTCCTCTTCGGGGATATTCTTTTCGATACACTCCTTTTTCTTATATAGGCTGATTTTGCCCCGTCCTGCACCTACATATCCGTAATCGGCATCGGCCATTTCACCGGGACCGTTGACTATGCAACCCATGATTCCGATTTTGAGTCCTTTCAGGTGTGATGTAGCTTGCTTGATGCGGGCAATGGTGCTTTCGAGGTCGTAGAGCGTACGGCCGCACCCCGGACAGATATGTATTCGGTTTTGCTGGTACGGATGCGTCCTGCCTGCAGGATACCAAAAGCCGTGGTGTCTATAACCTTGTCGTCTATTGCCTTATCGCTTTCCTTGCCGGTTTGGTTGAAAAGGAAAATACCGTCGCAGAGCCCGTCGATGATGAGTGCTCCCATATCAGCAGCCGATTTGATTTGCAGATTTTCAGTTTCAGTCTCAGCGTAATGCTGGAAGAAGACAAGTGGATTCTTTAATCCTTCATTCATCAGTTGGTGCGCCAAAGCACGGTATTCACCCTGTCTGTTGGGATGGTTGCTTTGTGCGACAAGTACCACTTCCGGGTGGTATTTCAGTCCGGCAATTACTTCGTCGTTCAATCCCATATAGGTGATAAACAGAAATTTCAGTGATGCGCTGCATCCGCTGATAAACGGTAGCTGTTCGCCTTTAAATGCAGGCGATGTGTTGGCTTGTCGCTTCCCAAAGGTCGGCATCGATAATGTATTGTATGCCTCGGTGGGAGATTCGGGCAGTTGACGGCCCACGTATACATAGTCGGGCATAAACTGCGGATTGAAATCCATATTGCCGTCCAAACGTGCGGCAACGACAACGGGAAGGTTTTCTCCGCCTATATTGCGCACGGCTGTCGTGGCTCTGCGTTCAGGAGACAAATACTGGAATTCGGGAGCTACAGCACCCGGTATGTAAGGGTGGTTACGGCGTTGTACAATATAGTCCGCCAATTTCCGGGCAACAGGAATTTCTGCTTCGGGAGCTTCACTTAAAGATACGCGGATGGTATCGCCCAACCCGTCTGCCAGCAAAGCACCTATGCCTAAGGCCGATTTGATGCGTCCGTCCTCACCGTCACCGGCTTCCGTCACACCGAGGTGCAAGGGGAAGTGCATACCTTCTTTTTCTCCATGATGTGGGCAAGCAAACGTACGGTTTTCACCATGATTACCGTATTGGATGCTTTGATGGAAATGACTACGTCCATGAATTGCTCCGCAACGCAGATTCTCAGAAACTCCATGCACGATTCTACCATGCCTTCGGGAGTGTCTCCGTAGCGTGACATGATACGGTCGGATAACGAGCCGTGGTTCACACCGATACGGATAGCCGTGTGATTGGCCTTGCAGATATTCAGAAACGGGACGAAACGGTCGCGTATCTTCCGGAGTTCCTGTGCATATTCTTCATCGGTATACTCCAGATGCTTGAAAGTACGTGCGGAGTCTACGTAGTTGCCCGGGTTGATACGGACTTTTTCCGCATACTGCGCTGCCACATCTGCTGCTTTCGGGTTGAAATGCACATCGGCCACCAATGGGGTCATGTAGCCGTCCTGACGTAAGGCTGCGTTGATATTCATCAGGTTTTCTGCTTCTTTGACACCTTGAGTGGTAAGACGTACGTATTCTCCACCGGCATCCACAATACGTTTGGCCTGTGCTACACACGCATCGGTATCTTGCGTGGAAGTGTTGGTCATACTTTGTATGCGGATAGGATTGGAGCCGCCCATAGGGGTGGCTCCGATATTCACTTCTGATGTTTCCCGTCGGGAATAATTGAATATATCCACGTTATTAGTGATTAATGGTCAGTGATTATCAATCACTTCTTTCAGTTTGTTTTATACTCGTATTTAACTTCTTTCAGGTCTTCGTTTGCTTTCACGATTTTCTTTTTCAGACCTTCTTTATAAGCAGTAAAGGCTTCTGCCAGTTCCTTGTCGCTCAATGCAAGCATTTGTACGGCAAGAATAGCTGCGTTCATTGCTCCGTTGATGGCTACGGTGGCCACAGGGATGCCCGGAGGCATCTGAATGATGGAATAAAGCGCATCCACTCCATCGAGTACGGAGCCTTTTATGGGCACGCCGATTACAGGCAGTGTGGTATTGGCTGCAATAACGCCGGGCAGGGCTGCTGCCATGCCGGCTGCCGCGATAATAACTTTAATTCCGCGTTTACGTGCCCCTTTGGCAAATTCTTCTACTGCTTCCGGAGTACGGTGGGCGGAGAGGGCGTTCATTTCGAACGGTACATGCAAATCGTTGAGCAACTGTGCGGCCTTTTCCATGACAGGAAGGTCGGAAGTACTGCCCATGATGATACTAACAATTGGAGACATATTATTTAAATTAGTGGTTAGTGATTAGCGTTTAGTGATTAGTGTTTAGTGATTAGGGGATTGATGAGAAAAGATTTTAAAACAAATTATTACTGCTAATTATTACTGCTAATCATTACTCCTAATCACTAAACACTAATCACTAAACGCTAATTATTAATCAGTGCTTTGTATGCTTCTGCATCCAGCAGTCTGCCGAAATCTGCATCGGCAGCGGGTTTGATTTTGATGAGCCAGCCTTCGCCATACGGGTCTTTGTTAACCAGTTCGGGCTGCTCTTCCAATGCTTCGTTTTGTTCCAGCACTTCTCCGGCAACGGGCAGGAAAAGGTCGGAAATGGTTTTTACTACTTCGATGGTGCCGAATACTTCATCGGCTGCCAATGTTTCGCCTACGGTTTGGATGTCGACAAATACGATATCTCCCAATTGTTCTTGGGCGTAATCGGTAATTCCTACATAAGCTACATCTCTTTCGAGACGAATCCATTCATGTTCTTTCGTGTACTTTACATCATTAGGAAAATTCATAATCGTTAGTTTTAAGAGTTAATATTTGATATTTAAAATAAGAATATGCTGAATAGACGGAATAACAGTTTGCTGAGCGGATGAAGTACCAGCAAGGTACAAATCAGTCCTACGGCAAATCCGCCCATTACCTCACCGAGCGTATGGTGTTGCAGGATAATCCGTGCCGTGCCCAATACGCCTGCTACGAGAATGAATATACACAGCCAGCCCACCGGATTGTATCCGAACAGGGCACTGAAAGCAACCAGCCCACCTATTATGGCACCGGCTCCCGCCATGTGTTCGCTGAGTTTCCATTTCAGGTTGACAATGACACAGATAATCATCACGATAAGAGGCAAAGATAATTCCTGTCATATACCAGGGAATGTTCAGCCGGTGCATCATGAGCAGGCAGAACACATAGGAAGTGATAGTCAGGATGAAAGGCACATATCTCCGTTTCCGTTCCGTTAAATCCTCAGGAGTGAATCCGTTGATTTTGCGAAAGAGGAAAATGGTCAGTGTGGGCATAAGGATTGTAAAACAATATACCACGCCCAATACAATCAACTTGTATTGCAGGGGCATGATTCGCAGGTATGAGAATACGAACAGAATCAGAAATGCCATGAAAGGTATGGAGAATGGTGTAAATATCATCGAAATTACCCTGGCTGTCCTGATAAGGTTTTTATCTGCTATAATATGTTGTTCTATTGCCATTTTTTTATTTTTGCATTATCACTCTACCGTTTGGATTGCCTTGTGCCGTTTCTATTTTCTCAGCCTTGCTACCGGAATGTTTAATTGCTGGCGGTATTTGGCTACGGTGCGGCGGGCAATGGGGTATCCTTTTTCTTTTTCAATATCTCGGTCAGTTCGTCATCGGTATAGGGTTTCTTCCTGTCCTCGTTGTCGATGCATTCCTTGAGTATTTTCCGTATCTCCCGGACTGACATTTCTTCGCCGTCTTCCGTAACATATCCATCGTTAAAGAAGAACTTCAGCGGGTAGATGCCGTAGTTGGTTTGTACATATTTGCTGTTGCTGACGCGGGAGATGGTTGAGATGTCGAGTCCTGTGCGCTCGGCAACGTCTTTCAATATCATAGGGCGAAGCAATGACTCGTCACCGTCGAGAAAGAAAGGGCGTTGCAGGTCGATGATGGCCTGCATGGTAGTCATCAGGGTATTCTGCCGTTGCTTGACGGCATCGATAAATCCCTGAGCTGCATCCATTTTCTGTTTCAGGAACATCATGGCCTCTTTGGATTCCTTGGACTGGTTTGCCTTGTTCTTGGTGTGTTCCTCTACCATTTCGGTGAAATCGCGGCTCATGCGCAGTTCGGGAACATTCCGGTTGTTGAGCGACAGGTTGATAGTGCCGTCATCATAGGTATCCACAATAAAATCGGGTACGATTTGTTGCAGGTTCTTGCCGATAGCTTCACCCAAAGACGCTCCCGGACGCGGGTTCAGTTTGCAGATTTCTTTTATGGCTTGCTGGAAAGCTTCTTCTTCCAGTCCGAGTTTCTGTTGTATTTTGTCCCAATGCTTACGGGTGAAATCCTCGTAGCATTCGGAAATGATTGCTTCTTCAATATAAAGAATCGGATTGGGAGTGAAGTGCTGCTGTTCTATCTTGCGCCGTATCTGGATGAGAAGGCATTCCTGCAAGTTGCGGGCTCCCAATCCGGCAGGGTCGAAATCCTGAATGATTCTCAATGCTTCTTCCAGTTCTCCGGTAGTGGCTTCGATGCCGGCATAAATGGCAAGCTCATCGCTGATGCTGTCCAGTGATTTGCGCAGCAGCCCGTCGTCGTCCAATGAGCCGATGAGATATTCGGCCAGTTCACGCTGGTGTTCGGTAAGATTGCGCTCACCCAGCTGTTCTTTCAGGGTTTCATAGAAGGAAGTCGTATCGGAGAAAGGTATCTCTTCGGCTTGTTCTCCCTTGCTGTGGTTGTTTTCCTGTAATTTATAGTCGGGTATGTCATCCTCGTTGAGATAGTCGCTCAGAGAATCGTAATCGGTATCTCCACCATCTTCTGCATTGGAGTCTGCATCGGGGGTATTGGAATATTCATCGCCGGATGTATCATCTTTTCCCTCTTCCAGTGCCGGATTTTCCAGAAGTTCGGCACGTACGCGGTCTTCCAGCTCTATTGCCGGAAGTTCCAACAGCTTTACTACCAGAATCTGTTGTGGTGACAGCGTCTGTATCTGCTGCTGCGCTTGGGTTTGTATCTGTCGGGAGCCTTGTGCCATAATTTACATTATTTGTCCGCTGCAAAGATAAGTTTTATCTTCGCACTTTTTGCAAAAATAGTGAATAGTTCGGGAACGAAAAATCTTCTTCTGTTATATTTAACAAGAAAGCTGCGGTTCGGTTGTTTTTTCTTGTTGGGTTGTAAGTCAGTATTTCCTGATTTTCCTTATCCTTTCAAATATTCTCTTTATCTTTGTGGTATAACAACTAAAACTATGAACATTATGTTTGCTAAAGAAACGTATATACAGCGTCGGGCCCTGTTGAAGAAAAATATAGGCTCAGGAGTGTTGCTGTTCTTGGGTAATGACGAACAAGGACTGCATTATGAGGACAATACTTTCCGTTATCGTCAGGATTCTACCTTCTTGTATTATTTCGGTTTGTCGTTTGCCGGTTTGTCGGCGATTATCGATATTGATGAGGACAAGGAGATTATATTTGGCGATGAACTTACGATTGACCATATCGTATGGATGGGAACGCAGCCTACCCTGAAAGAGAAAAGCGGGCGTGTGGGCATAACGGAAGTAATGCCTTCTGCCGAAATCATGAACTATCTGCATAAAGCAGTGCGCAAGGGACAGACAGTGCATTACCTGCCTCCCTACAGGGCGGAGCATAAATTGAAACTGATGGAGTGGTTGGGCATTCCGCCTGCACGCCAGGAAGGTTCTGTTCCATTTATCCGTGCAATTGTGGCACAACGCAGTTATAAGTCTGCCGAAGAAGTAGAAGAGATAGAAAAGGCATGTAATGTGACGGCTGATATGCACATTACGGCTATGAAAGTACTTCGTCCGGGTATGTACGAATACGAAGTCGTAGCAGAAATGAACCGGGTGGCCGAATCCAATAATTGCGAGCTTTCTTTTGCAACGATTGCCACTGTCAACGGACAGACTTTGCACAATCATTATCATGGCAATAAGGTGAAGCCGGGAGATTTATTCCTGATTGATGCCGGTGCGGAAGTGGAGTCGGGTTATGCGGGCGATATGTCCTCTACCGTTCCTGCCGATAAAACGTTTACCCCTCGTCAGCGGGCTGTTTATGAAATTCAGAATGCAATGCATCTGGAGGCTGTCAAAGCGCTTCGTCCGGGTATTCCTTATATGGATGTTTACGACCTTTCCGCCCGCGTAATGGTAGAGGGCATGAAAGAACTCGGTTTGATGAAAGGCAATGCCGAAGATGCTGTACGCGAAGGCGCACATGCCTTGTTCTATCCTCATGGATTGGGGCATATGATGGGGCTGGATGTGCATGATATGGAAAACCTCGGCGAGATTTGGGTTGGTTACAACGGTCAGCCTAAGAGTACGCAGTTCGGTCGTAAGAGCCAGCGTCTTGCCATTCCTCTGGAACCGGGTTTTGTACATACCGTTGAGCCGGGCATTTATTTTATCCCCGAACTGATAGACCTTTGGAAAGGAGAGAAGAAGTTTAAAGACTTCATTAATTATGATAAAGTGGAAGAATACCGTAACTTCGGAGGTATCCGCAATGAAGAAGACTATCTGATAACGGAAACCGGCGCACGCCGTTTAGGCAAAAAGATTCCGCTGACACCGGAAGAAGTGGAAGCGTTGAGATAGTTAAAGATAACTGAGAGTTGAAAATTACCGTGTAGCACAATGGCGGCACTCATTTTCAACTCTCAATTTTTTAATTCTCATTTTTTTAAGTGTGTAGCTCCAATACAAACCGTGTGCCTTTCGCATAGCTACTGTCCAATGTAAGGCTGCCATCCATTTTGGCGGCAATCAGTGCGCAGATGGGTAATCCCAGACCATCGCCCTGTGTCAGGTCTTTTACTTCGGTGAAAGGCTTGAATATGTTTTCGCGCTGTTCTTCGGCGATGCCGCAGCCTGTATCGCTTATGATGAACTGATGTGTATGGGCGCCGCGTTTTTTGAAGTCCAGCCCTATTTTTCCGCCGGCGGGGGTGTATTCGGCCGCGTTTTCAAGCAAATGTAGTAAGATGCGTTCCAGGTGTTCCGGATTAATCTTTATGTTCAGTTTGGGAGCATTGACAATGAGGGATACATCTTCCTGTACTTTGCCGCGTATTTTGTTCATAACGTTTTCACAGAAAGCCGAAATATTCTCTTCTTGCATTTCATACGGTTCTGATAGGCTGTTTTCCAGTTCGGACAGCTCTTGTATGTGAGCGGAGAAAGTACGCAATGCCTGTACGCCGGGCAGCTTCGGGTCGAGAGTGCCCAATGTAGGCTCCATCTGGGCGGAGATATTTTGGATGAATTCGGTCTTCAGTTCATTGTGTTCGTTGGCAATGCCAATTGCTTTCTTTTGTTTGCGTGTCAGTAGGATGAAGCGTAGTAATATGATGGCTCCTGCCACTAATGCTGCCGCTAAAATGGCTGCCAGGACGCAAAGACCGGTGATGATATGCTGTTTGGAGGAAAGAGAGTCGTCTTTTTTCCTGAATGATAGTCAGACTTTCATTATATTTCTTTTTCAATGCATTCAATTCTTTCTGTGCAGTGAGTGCTTTAACAGAATCTGTCCAGGTAATGTATTTGTCGTAAGTACGCGCCATTAATTCTGTATCGTTTGCCCGAAGGGCAATGTTTATGAGATTTTGATAGCATTCATCCGCTTTGGCGTAGTTCTTTTGTTGCTTATACTGTTCTATCAGTTTCTTGAAAGCTGTATCTCCCTGCGAATTCATGCCGAAAGTGTAGTAATAGCTGGCTTGGGTATACAGAAAGTCATTGCTTAGAGAGTCATTTTGGGCAGCTTTGGCTGTTTCTTCCAGTCTGTTTAACTGTTCTTTGGCACGGGTGGGGTTTCTGAGGCTGATGTACATTTGCAGACGTTCTTTGTTGATGCGGAAACGTAAATCAGGAAAGTCCTTTTTGAGTTTTTGTTCGCCGGTTCTCACCAACAGTTCGGCATTGCGCAGCAGTTCGAATGCTTCTTTATAATAATTCTCCCGGTGATAGAGGGCGCTGGCATTTACACCGCATTTTACAGCCTGGGCATAGTTTTCTTGCGTGGCGAAGCGCATTGTAAGCCTGTAAAAAGAGATAGCGTGCCTTGATGTATTCTTTCTTTGCCAGATTTTCCTGTGCCTGTTTCATCAGTTCATCAGCGCGGTTTTGTGCAAATGTTTGGGTACACAGGCAAAGGAGAACCGCAAGAAGTATGGGAATGCTTTTTTTCATTATAACCGGATTTGTTTTGTTTGCCTACAAAGTTAAAGTTTTCTTTGTCTGTTGTATGCGGATGTTTGTAATTCCCTGTCAGAATTAACAGAATGTTTGGTATGGCAGGAATTTTTGTCCGGACCGAAGCTGTTTGCCGGTTCCGGACAAAGAGATTGTTTGGGTGTCGGGTTAGTATTTGAAACTACTGCCGCCTAAGAACTCCCTGAGCAGGGATGTCGGCGGAATTTCCTTATCTTGTACCGGAGTGAAGTATTTGATGAACTTCATAAGCCGGTAGGCTTCGGCGTATTCCGGACAGTTGCGCGGTACGCTGGTAAGGATAGGTTCTGCATGGCAACGCAGTACGGCAAATTCAAACAAGAGGGCGGAATTGAACATGACATCGGCATTTTCCTGATAGGGGAATATCCATTTGTCTTCACCGGCACGTACGCTGGGCCAGCGCGAAATGGTTTCTTGTGCTGAATATCCCCGATAGTTGAAGTCGCGGATGATGCGGCGCAACAGGCGGTTGTCCGTAGTAGGAATCCAGTTGTGATCGTCCAGTGAGATGGTGGTCAGTGCAGATACATAAATTTTGTATTTGTTTTCGGCAGGAATCTGCGGAGTGAGCTCCGGATTCAGGGCATGGATTCCTTCCAATATAAGAATGGTGTGCTCGTCAATGCGCAGTTTGTCTCCCTTGTATTCTTTTTTGCCCAATGTGAAGTTGAATCGGGGAAGTTCCACTTCTTCTCCCCGTAGCAAAGCTTGCAATTGATTGTTGAACAGCTCAAGGTCGAGGGCGTAGAGATTCGTAGTCATAATTGCCGTTTTCGTCCAGCGGGGTGTCTTCCCTGTCTACAAAATAATTGTCCAGAGAAATGGGGTAGGGGCGCAGGCCGTTGGTCATCAGTTGCACCGAGAGCCGTTTGCTGAAGGTCGTTTTTCCGGACGAAGAAGGGCCGGAGATCAATACGAGCTTTACGCGGTCGCCGTTTTCTCCCCGGTGATAGATTTCATCGGCAATCTGAGCAATCTTTTTCTCTTGAAGGGCTTCTGCTACATTAATGAGGTCGGTTGCATGTCCGGCTTCGCATGCCAGATTGAAGTCGCCTACATTGCTTAACCCCATGATGTAGTTCCAATGCAGATGTTCCTTGAATACATCAAGCATCTTTTCCTGTTTTACCACTTCTTCCAGTACGGTCGGGTTTTCTTTGTTGGGGATACGCAGCAGCAGACCGTCATAATATTTTACGATGTCGAACAGCTTGATAAAACCTGTGCTGGGCAACAGGTTACCATAATAGTAATCTACCGTATCTCCCAATGTATAATAATAGGTGTATATAGAGCCGGAGGTTTCCAACAGCTTTACCTTATCGTTCATTCCCCGTTCGCTGAATACCCGTACGGCTTCGGTGGTATGGCATTCGGTACGACGGAAAGGGATGTCCTCGGCTATGATTTCCTGCATCCGCTTCTTGATTGCCGACACGTCTTCCAGCTCAATAGGACGTCCGATGCGGAGATTGCAGAAATAGCCCTTGGATACGGGATGCTCTACAAACAGCTTCCCTTCCGGGAACAATTCGCTGACAGCCTTATATAGGATAAAACAAAGTGAGCGGACATACGTACGCATGCCGGAGGAATCCCGTACATCCAGAAATTCCACATCTTTATTATTATATACCCGGAAATTCAGCCCTTCGGAACGGTTATTTACTTTGGCGCTGACCACTTGATAGGGGAAATTAAGATTAAAACCGTAATAAATATCCAAAAGTGAGCTCCCTATAGGGAATTCTTTATAAATATTATTATTTTTGCAACAAATTTGTAACATATGTTTCATGGTGTCTTTTTTTGAGATTATTAATACGCTAAATATAGGACATTATAACAAATGGTACAATGAAACACTTTAACTAATTAAAGATGGAATATTCTTTTTATGATTTTTTAAAGCTGCTTGGCTCATTGGCATTGTTCCTCTACGGAATGAAAATTATGAGTGAGGGACTTCAAAAATTCGCCGGCGACCGCTTGCGGAAGATTTTAACCGCTATGACGACCAACCGGGTGACCGGCGTTCTGACAGGTGTGCTTATAACAGCGCTTATCCAGTCCTCTTCTGCAACTACGGTTATGGTAGTGAGTTTTGTCAACGCCGGGTTGCTGACCCTGTCACAATCTATAGGTGTTATTATGGGGGCCAATATAGGTACTACTGTTACTGCCTGGATTATTTCAGCATTAGGTTTTAAAGTCGACATAGCTGCTTTTGCCCTTCCTCTCTTAGCCTTTGGCATTCCTCTCCTCTTCTCTCAAAAAAGTAATCGCAAATCCATCGGTGAATTTATTTTCGGTTTCTCTTTCCTGTTTATGGGGCTTTCTTATTTGAAGAACAATGCACCCGATTTGAGCCAGAATCCGGAAATGCTGGCTTTTGTGCAGGATTATACCGATATGGGGTATATATCCGTACTGCTTTTTGTGCTTATAGGAACGGTACTGACCATGATTGTGCAGGCCTCTGCTGCAACGATGGCGATTACGCTTATCATGTGTGCGAATGGCTGGATTAGCTTCGAACTGGGAGCGGCACTTGTTCTGGGTGAGAATATAGGAACAACCATAACTGCCAATCTTGCGGCGCTTACCGGTAATACGCAGGCCAGGAGGGCTGCATTGGCGCATCTGGTATTCAATGTGTTCGGCGTTATATGGGTGTTATGCCTGTTTGTTCCTTTTACGCAGGGAGTATCATGGTTTGTGGAAAATATAATGGGAACCAAAGACCCTGCCGTTGCCGTTTCCTTTAAGCTGTCGGCTTTCCATACTTGTTTCAATATCTGCAATGTGTTGATATTGATATGGTTCGTGAAGTTTATAGAGCGTACGGTCTGCGCCATTATTCCGCAGAAGGAACAGGACGAGGAATACCGTCTGCGCTTTATTACGGGCGGTATGCTTTCTACGGCGGAGCTTTCCATTCTGCAGGCAAGCAAGGAGATTCATCTGTTTGCCGAACGTACGCATCGTATGTTTGGTATGGTACGCGATCTGTTGCATACCGAGAAGGATGACGATTTCAATAAGCTGTTCAGTCGGATAGAAAAGTACGAAAATATTAGCGACAGCATGGAACTGGAGATTGCCAATTATCTGAATCAGGTGTCGGAAGGACGGTTAAGTTCTGAAAGTAAGCTGCAAATCCGGGCCATGTTGCGCGAGGTGACGGAGATAGAAAGTATCGGTGACAGTTGTTATAATCTGGCACGTACCATCAATCGCAAGCGTCAGACCAATCAGGAGTTCACAGAAAAGCAATATGAGCATATCCATTTCATGATGAAGCTGACCGATGATGCTCTCGGGCAGATGATTGTGGTGGTGGAACGTTCGGATCATCAAGGCATTGATGTGAACAAGTCGTTTAATATCGAGAATGAAATCAACAATTATCGCAACCAGTTGAAGAATCAGAATATCCTTGATGTCAATAACAAGGAGTATGATTACCAGATGGGAGTCTACTATATGGATATCATTGCCGAATGTGAAAAGTTGGGCGATTACGTTGTTAATGTAGTAGAAGCCAGCAGCGATATAAAAGAAAAGAAAGCGTCTTAGGACGCTTTCTCAAATTCATCTTTGCCTACTCCGCACAGGGGGCAAACCCAATCGGCAGGGAGGTCCTCAAAGGATGTTCCCGGTTCTATTCCGTTTTCCGGATCTCCTAATTCCGGGTCATAAACATATTCGCAAATTGTGCAGATGTACTTTTCCATAATTGTCTTGTATTTAAATTTCTTCTTTAAGAACAATTGGATTTCCCTTTTTGTTTTCCGTTCGGGCAGAAAAAAAGATGTTTTTGTTAGTAGGCTCTTGAAGTAAGTTTCTATGGAAGTGGCTGGCAGATGTTCATAGAAAGGAAAAAGGCCGGATTTGTAAAACCTATAAAAAGATTTAATAACATTCTCTATACAAATTATTGTTGTATTTTTGCAATTCAATTTAAACCTAACGAATTGCATGACTGCAACAAAGGATGATTTGTATCACGTCGGACTTACTGACGATGAAGTACGGAAGAGCCGTACCGAGCATGGTGTAAACCTGTTGACGCCTCCGAAGCGCCCGTCTTTGTGGAAACTTTATCTGGAAAAGTTTGAAGACCCCGTAGTAAGAGTATTGCTGGTGGCCGCTTTCTTCTCTTTGATTATTTCCATAGTGGAGAACGAATATGCCGAAACAATCGGTATCATAGCTGCTATTTTACTGGCTACGGGCATTGGCTTCTTTTTTTTGAATACGACGCCAATAAAAAGTTTGATTTACTGAACGCAGTGAACGAGGAAACTTTGGTAAAGGTGATTCATAACGGACATGTACAGGAGGTTCCCCGTAAGGATGTGGTAGTAGGAGATATTGTTATATTGGAAACCGGTGAGGAAATTCCCGCAGACGGTGAATTGCTGGAAGCCGTTTCTTTACAGATAAATGAATCTAATCTTACGGGTGAGCCTGTTGTAACCAAAACTACTGTAGAGGCGGATTTTGATGAAGAAGCCACTTATGCTTCCAATCGTGTGATGCGCGGTACAACAGTGGTCGACGGACACGGAGTTATGCGTGTAGAGTTTGTGGGTGACGCCACGGAGATCGGAAAAGTTGCCCGCCAAAGTACCGAACAAACTACCGAGCCTACTCCGTTGAATATCCAGCTTACAAAACTTGCCAACCTCATAGGGAAAATCGGCTTTTCGGTAGCCGGTCTTGCATTCGCTATCTTCTTTATAAAGGATGTTGTTCTGGTTTATGATTTTGCCTCATTCCATACTTTTGAGCAATGGCTGCCTGCTTTGAAAGCTACTTTGCAGTACTTTATGATGGCAGTAACCTTGATTGTCGTTGCCGTTCCCGAAGGCCTGCCTATGAGTGTGACGCTCAGTCTGGCACTGAATATGCGCCGCATGCTTTCCACCAATAATCTGGTGCGGAAGATGCATGCCTGCGAAACAATGGGGGCAATTACCGTTATCTGTACGGACAAGACGGGTACGCTGACACAAAACCTGATGCAGGTGTATGAACCGAATTTCTACGGATTGAAGGGCGGAAAGGAAATAGGAGAAGATGATTTGAGTAAATTGGTAATGGAAGGATCAGTGCCAATTCTACAGCTTTTCTGGAGGAAACGACTCCGGAAGAGAAGCCCAAAGGCGTGGGTAATCCTACGGAGGTAGCTTTATTGTTGTGGCTCAATAGCCAGCAGCGTAATTATCTGGAGTTGAGAGAGGGCGTGAAGGTGCTTGACCAGTTGACTTTCTCTACCGAACGGAAGTTTATGGCAACATTGGTACACTCTCCTCTGATTGGGAAGAAAATACTTTATGTAAAGGGTGCTCCCTGAAATTGTATTGGGCAAATGTAAGGATGTGCTTCTGGATGGCAAGCGGGTGGATGCGGTAGAATATCGTTCTACGGTAGAGGCTCAGTTGCTGAACTATCAGAACATGGCGATGCGTACGCTTGGTTTTGCCTATAAGATAGTAGACGATACGGAACCGGCCGACTGTGTGGCATTGGTTGCAGAAAACGATTTGTCTTTCCTCGGTGTTGTGGCCATCAGTGACCCTATACGTCCGGATGTGCCTGCGGCAGTTGCAAAATGTCAGTCGGCAGGCATTGGCGTAAAGATAGTAACGGGAGATACGCCGGGTACGGCAACCGAAATTGCGCGGCAGATAGGTTTATGGCAACCGGAAGATACGGAACGTAACCGTATCACGGGTGCTGCCTTTGCCGAACTGACGGACGAAGAGGCGCTCGACCGGGTGCTTGACTTGAAGATTATGTCGCGTGCCCGTCCTACCGATAAGCAACGTCTTGTTCAGCTACTGCAACAGAAAGGCGCGGTAGTAGCCGTGACGGGTGACGGAACCAATGATGCTCCGGCCTTGAACCATGCACAGGTGGGGTTGTCTATGGGAACGGGAACATCTGTGGCGAAAGAAGCAAGCGACATCACGCTGTTGGACGACTCTTTCAACAGTATCGGTACGGCCGTGATGTGGGGGCGTTCATTGTATAAGAATATCCAGCGCTTCATCGTATTCCAGTTGACGATTAACTTCGTGGCACTGTTCATTGTGCTGTTGGGTTCGCTGGTGGGTACTGAATTGCCGTTGACCGTAACGCAGATGCTGTGGGTGAATCTGATTATGGATACCTTTGCCGCTTTGGCCTTGGCGTCTATCCCGCCCAGTGAGAGTGTTATGAAAGAGAAACCCCGCAAAAGTACGGATTTCATTATAACCAAATCCATGCGGAATTATATACTTGGCATGGGAGTGGTTTTCCTGGTATTGCTTATGGGCATGTTGTTCCGGTTTAACAATGAAGAAGGCGGTATGACGGTACAACGCCTTACAATCTTCTTCACTTTCTTCGTTATGCTGCAATTCTGGAACCTGTTCAATGCGAGAGTGTTTGGAACATCGGACTCCGCTTTTAAGGGAATATCCAAATCCTACGGCATGGAGTTGGTGGTACTTGCCATTCTGGGCGGTCAGTTTGTCATCGTACAGTTCGGTGGGGCTGTATTCCGTACGGAGCCGCTTGATTTTACGACATGGATGATAATCATTGCTTCTACTTCTTTGGTATTATGGGTGGGCGAAGGTATTCGCCTTGTCCGACGTCTAATGCAAAAATGAGATAATGAAAAGAAAAGGAATTAAAAACCTTATAGTAGACTTTGGCGGTGTGCTGATTGATTTAGACCGCCAACGTTGTTTGGAGAACTTTAGAGAATTGGGGTTGCCGGATGTAGAACACACCCTCGACCTATATCACCAGCAGGATTTTTTCCAGCAATATGAGAAAGGCCTTATTTCCAGTGCCGATTTTCGGAATGTGATACGGGAAAAGATAGGAAAAGACGTTGACGATGCCCGGATTGATGCTGCATGGAACAGCTTTTTGGTGAGCATACCGACCTATAAACTGGAGTTATTGCTGGCCCTGCGTAAGGACTATGTGGTATATCTGTTGAGCAATACCAACGAAATCCATTGGAAATGGTCCTGCGAACATGCTTTTCCCTATAAGACATTCCGCGTAGAAGATTATTTCGAACATATTTTTCTTTCTTATGAAATGAAGATGGCGAAGCCCGATGAAGAAATCTTCCGCAAAGTGCTGGATGATGCGGGTCTGGATCCGAAAGAAACTTTCTTTATCGACGATTCGGAAGCCAATTGTATGACTGCCCGGTCATTAGGTATTTCCACTTATGTTCCGAAAGCCGGTGAAGACTGGAGCCATTTATTTAAATGAACCAAACCGCATGAGGTGAATATGCAATTATGTACCGGAACATCTGGTAGTAAACTCCTGCCCAATGTAGCCACTATCGGCTTTTTTGACGGAGTGCATCGGGGACATCGGTTCCTGATAGAACAGGTGTGTAAAGTTGCGGCTGAACGTGGGCTTGCTTCATCGGTAATTACTTTTCCGGTTCATCCCCGCAAAGTGATGCAACCCGATTTTCGCCCTGAGCTGCTTACCACTTGCGATGAGAAAGTGTCTCTGCTTGCCGGTACCGGGATAGATTATTGCATCATGCTCGATTTTACACTTGATTTGGCGTGCCTGTCGGCCAAACAATTTATGGCTATATTAAAGCAAGATTACCGGGTGCAGGTTTTAATGATAGGTTACGACCACCGTTTCGGACATAATCGGAGTGGAAGGATTTGAGGATTATGTGCGTTATGGACAGGAGTTGGGAATAGAAGTGCTATTGGCGCAGGCTTATTACACCGATGCAATGACGGTCAGTTCTTCAGCTATCCGCCGCCTTTTGCTGCAAGGAAACGTTTCGGAGGCGGCAAACTGTTTGGGTTATCAATTTTTTTTGGACGGTACGGTTGTGAACGGTTACCGCGTTGGGCGTAAGATAGGTTTTCCGACTGCTAATCTGCGCATTGGCGATTGTGAAAAACTGGTTCCGGCTGACGGGGTATATGCCGTTTATGTTTTTCTTGGCGGGGAAAAGCATGCGGGGATGTTGAGTATCGGCTACCGCCCGACATTGAATAATGGCATAGACCGTAGCATTGAGGTGCATATCTTTAATTTTGATGCTGATATTTACAATCAACCCATGCGGTTGTCCTTCGTTTGTCGCACTCGTCCGGAACTGAAGTTCGATTCCATAGACGAACTGATAGCGCAGCTCCATAAGGACGAGGCTGAAATCACTGCGATTCTTTCATAACACTGCTTTTCAGGTTTTCATTATTGAGCTCTTTCTTGTATATTTATTGAAAAACATATCTTTTTATTGTTTTTCGATAAAAACATGCTGTTTCTCTTTGTCTTTTCAGAAAAAGCTCTTTTATTTGCATATCGAAAAACGATAAATTCTTATTGAGAAACAGAATAGGTAGATAAGAATAAGTGCTGATTATAAAAAGTCTACGGTTATGAAGAGATCATTTATGAGTATTACATTGTTGGTACTGTCACTTTCTATGGTGATGATGTTGTTAATGGGAGTTGCTGCTGCGGCTTGACGGGTTTGCAGGAAAATGTGTATCTTTACACGCTCTTAAAAAAGAAGGAACGATGAAAACAGCAATAAAACTGGTTTTGATTTATTTTGTAATGCAGATTTTGGCTGCATTGTTGGTGATGCCTTTTGCCATGCTTTATTCGTATGCAGTCAGTGGTACGATAGATGCTGCAAGCGTTATAGCTTTGGCTCCGAGTATGTTGCTGGGATTTGTCGGTATGGGTGGCTATTTGTGGAAGAAAGGCTATTTGAAAGATGACGGGCGGATATGGTCTCCGGTGTCGGTTGCTTATTTGGGATGGAGTATCATTATAGGCCTTTCTACTATTTTCCTGATAGACTTTGTGATGTCCAGATTGTCTTTCCTGCCTGATTGGATGGGAGCTACATTCGATGTGTTGCAATCGGGTTGGCTGGGCATTATCTGTATCTCGGTGTTAGGGCCTGTCTTGGAAGAGATGTTGTTTCGGGGGGCGATTACAAAAGTATTGCTGCAAAGGTACAGTCCGGTGAAGGCTATTATCCTTTCCGCCCTTATTTTCGGAATTTTCCATATTAATCCGGCACAGGTGGCAGGTGCTATATTATCGGGGGGCTTGTTTGCCTGGCTCTATTATAGAACGGGCAGTCTGGTTCCTGGAATTTTAATACATATTCTGAACAACAGCCTGTCGGTATTCCTCAGTTTGCATTATCCCGATGTGAAATATACATCCGATTTGCTTGGAGAACCGGCCTATTGGAGCTGTCTGGCGGTAGCGGCAGTGTTGTTTGCCGTCTCTTGTAAAGTAATGAATTCTTATCGGTTACCGGCAACTGATACAACTTTTAAAATATGAAAAGACGACTGAATATTCTTTGTGTGATTGTAGTGCTCGTGTTGAGCTATTCGGTTTTTGAGACCGGCTACTATTTTATCGTAGGGGTGAAAGCCGGTGTGGAAGCCGGGATTGACGGCAATGCTTCCGAGGCAAGCCAGAAAAAACTAATGAACATGAAGTACATCAGCTTGTTACCGGAACACCTTTCCGGTTTGGGCGATAACGGTCTTTTCCAAGATTCCGTTTATAATGAAAGGAGTGGTGAATATGTACCGGTCTCTTTCAACTCGATGATGGTCAGTGTCGATACGGAATCCACAACTTTGGAGCAGGCTGCTTTTACTTTGTTGAATTTTCTCCATATAGTTATATGTGTCTGGAGTATTGTGCTGTTTGTCCGCTTGGTCATTTCTATCAACAAGTCCGATATCTTCAACTGGAAGAACGTCCACCGCTTGCGCCTGTTAGGGGCGGCATTGATTATCAGCTTCTGTACGGCGCTTCTTCCGGCATATCTTACTTTTAGGAGTGTAGGCAATGTTTTTTCCGTTCATGGTTACGAGTTGCATCTTTCGGATACGGTGAATACAACCACTTTGGTATTAGGAATTTCCACATTGATTGTGGCCGAGGTATTCGCAATAGGATTGAAGATGAAAGAAGAACAGGACTTGACTATTTAACCGAATATTGGGAAAAAGAAAATGATTATAGTAAACCTTGACATTATGATGGCCCGAAGAAAAATATCTTTGGGAGAACTGGCGGAGAAGATTGACATTACGCCGGCGAATCTTTCTATTCTGAAGACCGGTAAGGCAAAGGCTGTCCGTTTCTCCACATTGGAAGCTATTTGCAAGGTATTGGATTGCCAGCCGGGAGATATACTGGAGTATGTGGAGGGAGAAGAAAAGTAAACCGATGGTATATATATGAGAGTGTGTCAAAATACATTTGATGATTTCTTTTAGGCACGGATTTCGCGGATTTCACGGAAAAAAACAAAGAAAATCTGTGTTTTCCGTGTAATCCGTGCCTAAAAAGAAACAAATAGCAAGCGAATGTTAGTTTTGACACACCCTCGAAATAACAACAGTCTGCTTAATCATTAGCGCTTTTTGCCTTGAATGCCAGCGCATACATCCGCATCTGTTTCACCATCGAGAGCAATCCGTTACTGCGTGTGGGAGAAAGATGCTCCTTTAATCCTATCTTGTCTATAAAGTAGAGGTCCGCATTCAGAATCTCGTCCGGGGTATGTCCGGACAGCACTTTGATAAGCAGCGAGATAATGCCTTTTACAATTAAAGCATCGCTTTCGGCTTGGAAAACGATTCGGCCGTTTTCCTCGTCCGCCTGCAGCCATACACGGCTTTGACAGCCTTCAATCAGATTCTGTTCCGTTTTGTATTTATCATCAAGCGGTTCCTGTTCATTTCCTAAATCGATGAGGAGCTGATAGCGGTCCATCCAGTCGTCGAAATCATTGAACTCGGCGATTACTTCATCTTGTACTTCGTTGATACTCATAATAATTTTATCTTTAGTATTTATTTTTCATTGTAGATAACTTCCATGACCGTCTGGCCTACCGCCTTCAGAGTGTTGCGGTCGATGCCGTCCATATCATCTTTCAGGGTATGCCAGTTTTCGTAGAATCCGGTTTCCTCGCTGTATTGAATGATATCGATGGTAGGGATGCGTGCGTTCCGGAACACAAAAAGGTGGTCGTCGGTTACGATATTCCCTTTTTCTTTTACGAAATAACGTCCGTAGCCCAGGTTATTGGCCGCATTCCATACTTTCCGGTTGATGCCTTTGGCAAACTCTTCGGAGTATCCTTCGTAGAAGAAAGTGGCGTCTTTGGCACCTACCATATCAAGAAGGATGCCAAAACGCGCATTGTATCCTTGGACATGGGGATTCTGTGCCCAGTACTGCGAACCGAGCGCCCAATACTCTTCCTTATGGTTGCCTGTATAGGATTGGTGAGGGCCGTAGTCTTCGGCATCTACCAGTACGATGTCGATGCCCAGCTCGGGTAGCTGTTTGTCCAGTTGGCGGGCTATTTCGAGCAATACGCCTACCCCGCTCGCACCGTCGTTGGCGCCGAGAATGGGTGTGTGACGGTTTTTCTCGTCAGAGTCGGCATCTGCCCATGGGCGGCTGTCCCAATGCGAGAGCAGCACGATGCGTTTCTTCGTTTCGGGCTTGTAGCTGCCGATGATGTTGCGGGCTTTTAGGAGGGTGCCGTCATAGGCGGTTAAATCCACTTGCTGGTTGTATACCGTGGCGCCGAATTGTTCCAGCTTCTTTGCAAGATATTCTCCGCAGGCTTTGTGTGCAGCAGTATTGGGTACGCGGGGACCGAAGTCTACTTGCTCCTTGACATACCGGTAAGCGCTGTCTGCATCGAATTGGGGTACGCTGACCGTGCTCTTGGGCTGTTTTCCCTCACTGTCGGTATTGCCTTTGCTTTTATTGCTGCACGCTACCATCGCTATGAGCAACAGCAATGACAGTGGGATAATTGTATAATTCCGTTTCATTCTTTGTGGGTGTTAAATGTTAGTTTCACTTCTTTTTTTCCAACTTCCAGCATGACCTGCGCACCGTTAATCATCGGTACGTTCATCGTAACGTGTCCCACCGGAAATCCGAAGCATATAGGATAATCGTATTCTTTTACCAAATCGGCCAATGCGCCGTACAGTTCTTTGCCTAAAGACATGTTCTCTTCGTATTCGGTAAACTGTCCGATAATCAGTCCGGACAGCCTTTCGAGTACGCCGCCCAGTTTCAGATTGTACATCATACGCTCCACGGCATGGGGACGCTCGCCTATGTCTTCGATGAAGAGTACCGTACCTTCTGCCGGAATGTCATAAGGCGTGCCGCGCAGCCCGTAAAGCACCGCCAGGTTTCCGCCCCGGAGGATGCCCGTTCCCTCGCCTTTGCGGTTGAGCTTGTGTGCCGGGCAGGTATAGCTGAACGAGGTTTCTTCCTGCAGTTTATTGCCGAACAGGATGTCTTTCAATGCCTGACAGCAAAAATCATCTTCCGGCTCCACGGTGAGATGCCGTGCCATGGGAGCGTGCAGCGAAGCGAAGCCGTTTTGCTGAAACACGTTGTGCAGGGCGGTGATGTCGCTGAAGCCGATAAGCCATTTGGGATGCTGGCGAAACCGGGTGAAGTCGAGCTGCCCCACCAGATGCACAGCACCGTATCCGCCGCGACTGCAAAGGATAACTTTGGCTTTCTCGTCGTCCATGGCTTCCTGCAGGTCTTTCAACCGTTGCTGTATGCTTCCGGCGTAAGTGCCGTGCGCACTGCCTGCATGCTTGGCAATGATAACCTCCAGTCCCCATGACTTCAGCCGTTTTTTGGCTCCTTTCAGGAAGGACTTGTCAATCTTGCTGGAGGGGGAGAGGATTATCGCCCGGTCGCCCTCGTGCACGTATGGCGGAAAAATAAGGCTGTTCATATTGTATATCTCTCTGTATTTGTGACAAAAGTACATAATTCACCACAGAGGGCACAGTGTTTCACGGAGTTTTTTTTATTTCTTTAAGGGGTATTCCGGCAAATCACGGGATGTTCAGTCTTGCGACATGGTATGTTTTTTTATCAAAAAGAACAAAAAGACAAAGCGGAATATGTTCTTTTGTTCTTCTGTCTGAAAAATGTGATGAAGAAATATGTTTTTTTGTCCCGAAAACTCCGTGCAACTCTGTGCTCTCCGTGTTGAACCTGTCAAAATGATATAAAACATAGAAATAAAATGAAGTATACCGTTCTTTTTCTCGACATTTTTTTAGATATTTGCTAAAAATCTAACGTTATGGAACCTATTCGGAACTTTGATCAATTAACTTCTCATCTCAAGACCTTAAATAAAAGGAAACGCATTGCCGTAGTCTGTGCCAATGACCCCAATACTGAATATGCCATAGCCCGTGCTTTGGACGAAGGCATTGCCGAATTTCTGATGATCGGCGATTCGGCCATTTTGGAGAAATATCCTACTTTAAAGAAATATCCCGAATATGTGCAGACGTTGCATATTGAAGACAAGGATGAAGCGGCGCGCGAAGCGGTACGCATCGTGCGTGAGGGCGGTGCGGATATTCTGATGAAGGGTATTATCAATACGGATAATCTGCTTCATGCCATTCTCGACAAGGAAAAAGGACTGCTGCCCAAAGGAAAGATTCTGACACATCTGGCTGTCATGCAGATTCCCACCTATGATAAGCTGCTGTTCTTTTCGGATGCCGCAGTCATTCCCCGGCCCACTTTGCAGCAGCGCATAGAGATGATTTGGTATGCCATCCATACCTGCCGCCATTTCGGTATCGAACAGCCGCGTATCGCACTTATCCATTGTACGGAAAAGGTGAGCGCCAAGTTCCCTCATTCGTTGGATTATGTCAATATTGTGGAACTTGCCGAGGCAGGCGAGTTCGGAAACGTCATCATCGACGGCCCGTTGGATGTAAAGACTTCCTGCGAAAAGACGAGCGGCGACATCAAAGGCATTGTATCTCCCATCAACGGTGAGGCCGATGTCTTGATTTTCCCGAATATCGAATCGGGCAATGCTTTCTATAAGGCTGTCTCCCTTTTCTCTCATGCCGATATGGCGGGGTTGCTTCAAGGACCTATATGCCCTGTTGTGCTACCTTCGCGCAGCGATTCCGGCTTGTCCAAGTATTACAGCATTGCTATGGCATGCCTCACCAGTTGCGGCTCGGAAACTGCAAATGATATTTCGCAACTATCAAATTGTAAATCGTAAATAATAAATACATCGATGAAGCTACTCGTCATCAACCCCGGTTCCACTTCGACAAAAATTGCCGTATACGAGAACGAAGTACCCCGCTTGGTACGAAGCATCCGTCACACGGTAGACGAACTGTCTTCCTTTTCTCATATCATCGACCAGTTTGAATTCCGCAAGGATTTGGTACTGAAAGAATTGGAAGCCAATAATATACCTTTTGAGTTTGACGCCATAGTGGGGCGCGGCGGACTGCTGAAGCCCATACCGGGCGGCGTATATGAGGTGAATGACGCCATGCTGGACGATATTCTTCATGCCATGCGCACCCATGCCTGCAATTTGGGATGCCTCATAGCTTCCGAACTGGCCGCGTTGCTTCCGGGCTGCCGTGCATTCATTGCCGATCCCGGTGTTGTGGACGAGCTGGACGAGATAGCCCGCATCACCGGCTCTCCCCTTATGCCCCGCATCACTATCTGGCATGCGCTGAACCAGCGCGCCATTGCCCGTCGCTATGCCGTCGAGCATCATACGCGCTACGAAGAGCTGGACTTGATTGTCTGCCACTTGGGCGGCGGCATATCCGTCGGCGTTCATCATCATGGCAAGGCTGTCGACGTAAATAATGCGCTTGACGGTGAAGGCCCGTTCTCGCCGGAACGTGCCGGTACGCTTCCTGCCGGGCAGTTGATAGACCTTTGCTGTTCCGGTCGCTACACAAAAGACGAACTTAAAAAGCGTATCTCCGGCCGTGCCGGACTGACAGCCCATTTGGGCACGACCGATGTGCCTGCCATTGTCCGCCGGATAGAGGAAGGGGACAAGCATGCCGGATTGGTATTGGATGCCATGATTTACCAGATAGCCAAAAGCATCGGTGCGGCTTCCGTTGTGTTGTACGGTAAGATAGATGCCATTCTGCTGACGGGCGGCATGGCACATTCCGATTATATCATTTCCCGTCTGAAGGAGCGCATTTCGTTCCTTGCACCGGTTCATGTTTATCCGGGTGAGGATGAAATGGAAGCATTGGCGCTGAATGCGCTTGGAGCATTGAGGGGGGAGCTTCCGATACAGGAATATAAATAAGTATCATAGCGCTTATAATCAATAAGATATATGTACCAGGTTTGTACTGCTCTTTGGTATGTCTTGTACCAAGCAGTGGTACTTGCCGTACCAACCTAAGGTACATGGAGTACCAACCTTTGGTAGCTGCCGTACCACTTGTTGGTACACGCCGTACCAGCTGCTGGTACACCCCAAAACCTGCGGACTTATCCGAATAACTCCCGGCCTTTAGGCAGACAAGCTCTTGCAACTGTCCGGGCGCTGTTATAAGACAGTTTGTTTATGCCTTATGGAAAAAGGGGAACCGCTTCGGCCTCTTATATATGAAAAGAAGGAGCAAAGCCCCCCGACTTTGCTCCTTGCAACCTTTTCCCGTAATAACTAATACGGAGAAAACATCACTAATCAAAAAATATGCCTTTGTGTTTTTTAGAAGTTATTCCGTCCGGTATCCCACCAAAGACGTGTGCCGCCGTTGTCTGCACCACCCAGCTTACTGACTAAGGCGTCATACAATGCCTTGTTGTCCGTCTTGTAATCTTGGTTGAAGAATACACGGCGAATCATATCGTCGGTACTGATGGTATTGCCGCTGTTGTTCACCGCAACCTTGATGAGCCGCGGATAACCGGTACGGCGTTGTTCCGCCCATGCTTCACAACCTTCCGGATAGAGGGCCAGCCACTTCTGGGTGATGATTCTCTCCAGCTTTTCTTCCTTATCGGCTGTATTGTCCCATTTCGGAGTGATCGTTGAAGGTGCATCCGCATTGAACTTAGCATCGAATACATCTACGTAGGCAGCCGGTCTATCGTCACTTTCCAGATAATCGCTGACACCATTGGCATCCCATTGTGCAAAGGATACGGTAACACCTTGTTTATAACAGTTTTCCACATCATCGCCGGTGTTATATCGTAAGGCTGCTTCTGCGCGCAGGAACCATACCTCGGCCGCACTCATGACAATGATTTTACTGGAGGTCGTAATGGTAGTCTGCGAGTGTGTGGAGTAGCGGTTGTCGGCTACGCCAGTGCCTTGACGGACACCTTTGTATTCATCTTCAATGCTGCTCAGTTGTTTTACTCCGGCAACTTCTCTGTTAATGTTGCCGTCTTTGTCTCTGCCGTCTTGTGCCGGGTTGAAGTAGGACTTAAGGCGAGGATCGTTGTAGCCTTTCAGGAAAGACTCCAAGCTTGCGTTCATATACACTTCGCTCCATCCGGCAACACCACCCAGCGGATTGCGGATGCCGTATTCGCCTACCGTTTCGTTGGCTGTTTCCAGTACGCCGCCGTTGGCAGCATCCAAAGCTGCTTTGGCTTGTTTTTCGGCAAGTTCGGGAGCTACGTTAGATACGCGCATGGCCAGACGCAAGCGGAGAGAGTTGGCGAATTTCAACCATTGTGCGGGAGTGCGTTTGCCTTCCGGCATCATGAAGTCGGCGCTTTCAAAGGATACGCCGCCTTTATAATCTTTCAGTATGTTCACGGCTGTTTCCAGGTCTTCAAAGAAACGTTTGTAGACTTCTTCCTGTGACTGCGGCTTCTGGTCGGCTGTTCCGAATCCGTCGTAAAGGATAGGGCCGTAATAGTCGCTCACACGATGAAGGGTAGCTACTTTCAGAATCTTGGTAATGGCGTGGTAAAGAGGCCATTCCTTTTCTGTATTCAGCGCTTCCGCATCGGCGATGGAAGGCATGACGTATCCGTAGGTGTATACCCACATGGCGCTTGTCCAGCCGTTGTTCAGATTATAGGTGGAGTTGTTGGCATTGAACGAACCGTTCATGTCGTGGAAGTATCCGCAGAACATGTCCGCCACTAAGTTCTGTATAACCTGGTATTGCCAGTCCGTACCGTCCACTCCGGTCTGGTAGATGATACCCTTTTGAATGGTGGCGAAAGGTACGAGGTTGGTTTGGTTATCGTATTTCTGCAATTCTTCTGTATAAGCTCCGTCGGTACTGTTGAAGTCGGCAAAGTTGTCGGTACAGGATGAAAAACTCAGGAGACCGCCGAGGAGCAATGCGGTTGTATATTTTATCTTATTCATATCGTTCGGGTATTTAGAAAGTAAATTTAATGTTGAATCCTATGTTTCTTGTTGAAGGCATGCCGAAGGTGTCCAATCCCTGGTTGTCATTGCCTACCGACATTGTGGCATCCGGATCGAACGGTGCATCTTTGTAGATGAAGAACAGGTTGCGTGCCACCAGTGACAAGTCTACTCCTTTGATGAATCCGGTCTTTTCAAGCATTTGCTGCAGGAAGGAGTAACCCAAGGATACTTCGCGCAAGCGGATGTTTGTTCCGTCATAGCGGTAGAATTCCGTGGTCCCGTTGCCGCGGTCGCCTACCATTTGATAGAATTTCTGTACATCATTAATCTTTTGTCCTTCCAGCATATAGTAGCCTGCGTCGCGGGCATCACCGGTTGCCTTGCTCACACCGGCATAGTCCAGTCCGGCTTGTGTCAGCGAAATTACGTCGCCACCTACGCGTGCGTCAATCAGGAAGTAAAGCGAGAAACCTTTGTATGTCACGGTATTGCTCCAGCCCAGTGTCCAGTCGGGATTGAAGTTGCCTATCTTGGCGGCTTTGTCGGTTGTAACCTGAGGCAGGCCGGCTTTTGCGTTGGGGTTACCGTCTTTGTCTGTTGCCGGTTCCAGCAGGATTTTACCGTTTGCATCGCGTACAAATACGTTGCCGTAGATGTCGCCCAGCGAACCGCCTTCTACAACCATCATTTTATAGGGCATGCTTACATTGCCCGAAGCGTATTGGAAGTTGGGTGTGCCGCCCAAGGATACAATCTTGTTCTTGTTGGTAGCAAAGTTGAACTGGGTTTTCCAGCGGAAATTATCGTTCATCAGCGGCGTAGCGCCTAAGGTGATTTCAACACCCGTATTGCGTATCTTACCTGCGTTTATCCAACGGTAAGGACGTTGTTCGGCGGTAGTGTTTACGCGGATCAGTTGGTTTTTGGTATCCGTGCGGTAGAATGTGAAGTCGAAATCCAGACGGCTGTTGAAGAACTTCCACTCAGTACCTACTTCGATGGAGTTGCTGATTTCCGGTTTCAAATCTTCTGCAAAGTAGTAGTCGATGGGTTTCACTACGCCGCCTGCCGTGATGGTCTGCGCCGGGCTGGTGATGCCGATGGGAAGGTCGTTGCCGACTTGTGCCCAGGAAGCACGAACCTTGCCGAAGCTTATCCATTCGGGCAGGTTGAGAGTTTTGTTGAGAATCCATGAGAGACCTACCGACGGATAGAAAAAGCCGGAGTTTTCGCTTTTGGTGTTGGCAAGTGTGGAAGACCAGTCGTTGCGTGCGGTTACATCCAGGTAGATACTCTCTTTCCAACCGAGCTGTGCGGTTGCGAATACAGACTGGATGGTACGTCTTTGGTTGGCTGTTTCATCAATGTATGAAGTGCCTGCACCGCTGAGATTCATGTTAGGAACTGTGAAGACATTAGCCTTGTACAAGCCGGATTTACCGGAGTCGAGACTTAAGGAGTTGACTTTGGTGGTATTGATACTGCTGCCTATGGCTGCATTCAAGCTCCAGTCGTTCCATGTTTTGTTGAACATGGCCATAAAATCACCGTAAACCATGAAGTCCTGACGGTTCATTTTGATATAGCGGCCGTTCTGATGAGCTACATCGGCCGTTGTTCCGGCATACATTTTCTGCTCGTAATTGTCATTGATATAGTCTACATTACCGCGGGCCTGAACGCTGAACCAGTCGTTTATCTTCAAGTTCGCGCTTAAGGAAGCTAAGGTACGGAAACGCTTGTCGTTACTGGTAACTCTGTTCGTCAGCCAATAGGGGTTCTGACTGAATCCGCTGATGTCCGTATACCAGTTCTGCAATGGCATGGATCTGTTTTCATCGTATTTTTCGAATCCGTTATTGTCGCGATAGATATTGAGGTCTTCACCACGCGGGAAGGTGTACAAACCTACCAGCGGGTTCATGTAGTAGCCGCCGGAAGTAGGGCGGTTCTTGATTTTCTGGGTCATCAGGTTTACATTGGCATCCAATGTGAGACGGTCGTTGAACAAAGAGGCTGTTTCACGGAAGGTGATATTATGCTTTTGCAGTTTGTTTACATCGACAATACCTTTGGCGGTGGTGTTGGCATAAGAGAAGTAGGTCTGCATTTTCTCTTTACCCGTCATGATGGATAGTGAATTGGTTGCAGTAACTCCGTTGCTGAAATAGTCGCCTACGTTATCGTAAGCTTTGATGGGTGTGGAGTTTGCATTTTCCGGAACCGTACCCCAGCTTGTAGCTCCGCTTGCGCCGTATTTGTCTTGGAATTCGGGCAGGCAAATGGCATGGTCTATGGTCAGGTTGGAGTTGAATACGATACGTTGCATGCCGGCTTTACCGCTTCTTGGTGGTAATCAGGATTACGCCGTTGGCAGCTTGTGAGCCGTAGAGGGCTGCTGCGGAAGCACCTTTCAGTATGCTCATGCTTTCAATGTCGTCCGGATTCAAGTTGGAGATACCGTCGCCCGAGTCACGGTTGCCGGCATCGTTGTTACCGCCCATGGCGGAGAATGCCTGCTCGGCTACGTTGTTCAGCATAGGCACACCGTCGATAACATATAACGGTTGGTTGTTTCCATCGGCATTGGCAGAACGGATACCGCGGATGGATACTTTGGCTGAGCCGCCCAGACCGGAGGAGTTACGGGTGATGGATACGCCTGCTGTCTTACCGGCAAGGGCGTTAATCATATTAGGGTCTTTGGCGCGGGTCAGTTCATCGCCGCCCACCTGTTGGGTAGAGTAGGTGAGAGAGGCCTCTTTTTTCTTGATGCCCATAGCTGTTACGACAACGGTTTCCAATGCCAGCGCTTCTTCTTTCATTTGGATTTTTAGCGATGTACGGCCGTTGAGCGTAACGTTTATAGGTTCATAGCCTATGTAGGAAATGACTAAAGTGGCATTGGCAGGTGCGTTGAGGGTGAACTCTCCGTCCAGGTTGGTGATGATACCGTTGGTCGTACCCTTTTCCAATACATTTGCACCGATAATCGGTTCGCCCTTGGAATCGGTAACGACCCCCTTTACAGTGACTCTTTCCTGTTGTGTTCCGGCTACGTTTTCGATGCTTTCACCTCTTTTGGTCAGGACTATATTTTTGCCTTCCATTACATATCTGATGTTTGTTCCGGCAAATATTTCATCCAGAAGTTCGGCTACGGCTTTGTTTTTCGCATCTACATTAACAGTGCGCCGTACATCGACACTCTTTTTGTTGTATACAAACAGATAGTCTGTCTGGGATTCAATTTGGGAAAGTATTTGCCCTACTCTCAGCTGAGAATCGGGGATACTTACTTTGGCGTTCTGAGAGTAGCTATTCCCGCAGTATGCTTGGAATGTTACAAACAGAAGAAGGAATAGTGTGGTCTTCATAGTACGCAATAATTGCTTGTTTTCAAAACTTTTTGGACAAAAAGTCCATTCAAAGAAATTTTTCTCATATCTTTGTACTGTGTTAAGTTAATAAATTTGATTAAGGTCGATTTTTGACTGTTTCGGATCGGAAAGTATGGGGGTACTTTCCGATCTTTTTTTATCAAAAAAGGGAAGTAATTCTTAGGACTGTTGCTTTATGGTTTCATGCTGTTCGGTTTTAAGGGGTTAGTACTAAATTTAAAGGTTTTGTTTATTCATATATGATTATCGAGTCTTTGTTTTCATTGATGCGGAACTTGAACGGATGCTCTTTGGAGATGGCTCTCAAGATGTGCTCTATGCCATCCTGTTCCCTGAATTTGCCGGTCAGGCCTTCGTGGGTCAGTAGTCTGGGGCTGGTGACGGTTATCTTTACGTTGTAGTATTTTTCGAGTTTGTCCAGGATGCCGCTGAAGGGTACATCATCAAAACAGTATAATCCCTCTTTCCAGCGGAGATATTCGTACGAGGGGAGGATGGTTTTCTTGCAGCGTCCGTCATAATTGGCAAAAAACTCATCCTTTTGAAGGCGGGTAATCACTTGGTTGTTACAGCTTGGGTAGATGTCTACGATACCCTCCACCAATGTTGTTTCGAACTCTTTGCTGCCTTTGTATGCGCAGACGTTAAAGCTGGTTCCGACCACTCTTACCTTGTGCATTTCCGTATGTACATAGAACGGTAATTTTTTGTTTTTGGCAACTTCAAAATATGCTTCGCCGTCTAACTCGACGTTGCGGTCATTGCGACCGAAGTCGGAAGCATATGTAAGCGTGGATTGGGCATTGAGCCATACGCGTGTACCGTCGGCAAGTGTAATTTGAGCGCGTTGCCCGGCAGGAACAGTAATGGTTTGAGGCTGTGCATCCTTATTATATATATAATTTGTGGTCATGTAGTAACCGGATACGGCAATGATGACTGCCGCTGCAATACGCGCCGCCCAACGGAGCGTTGGCATGAGTCGTATTGCTTTTTTTTTCTTATTGTCTTGTTTTGTGGAAAACAGGGATACGTCGAACAGCATACGTTCTTTCAGGTAGGCTTCCCGGTTTTCTTCAGAAGCTTCAACCCAGTCCAGAATCTGTTTCTCTTCTTCAATGGATGCTGTTCCTTTAAAATATTTGTATAGTAATTCCTGGTTCATCATAAATAGAGTTGCTTGGTTAAAGAGAGGGACTTTACCGCCTTTCTGTATATATAACCGGCGAAGTGTGGACAACCCTATCAAAAAAGGAAACTTTTTTTTCTGAAAAAATACTTTTATTGCTCAGAGCAGTATGGAAGCCAGGTAATCTTTCAACTCCAATCGCAGTATGCGGAGGGCTTTGGTGATATGCGCTTCTACGGTTTTCAGTGAAACATGCAGTTGCTCTGCAATTTGTTTGTTGGGGAGATTCTGGTAACGGCTCAGCATGAAAATAGTCCGGCTTTGTTGTGGCATTTGCTCTAAGGCCTTGTGAACGATGTGCTGTATTTCGTTGTCGAATATCTGCTCGGGTTCGCAGGCTTTCAAGGTGGATATACGCAAGTTGAGCTCCCGCTGGTTATGGCTGTTTATATTTTCTTCTGCTTGCAGGCGTATTTTTTGTGCTCTAACAGATTGAGTGACTTGTTTTTGATTATGGTCAACAGCAAGGCATGCAGATTGCTTCCTTCTTCCCAACGGTTCCGGTTTTCCCATAGGGCAATCATGGATTCCATTAACACGTCTTCCGCTTCCGCTTTATCTCTGAGGTAGGAATAAGCAAAAAGTCAGGAACTTTTCTTGGTTCTCCTGGAAAAAACGCGAGAAAAGGTCCATCGTATGTAATTTAATGGAGTCGGACATTCAAATTGGAGTTTTTTCGTACGATTTAAGGTTTCGTATCACAAAGCAACATAATCTTTTTGTAATATGCAAACAATACCTGTTGTTTTTTTGATTTCCATGGGTGGGGAGTGAAAAAAAGCCCGGCAGATCACTGTCGGGCTCATATATCCTATTTATTGATAGGGATTATTTGTCTTTCTTTTCCGGTCTTTCCTGTCTTTCCGGTTTCGGAAGCAATACTTTGCGGGACAGTTTGAACTTACCGGTCTTAGGATCAATGTCAAGCAACTTCACATCAATCTCGTCACCTTCCTTGATTCCGGCTTCTTCTACTGTTTCCAGACGTTTCCAGTCGATTTCAGAGATGTGCAACAAACCATCTTTACCCGGCAGGAACTCAACAAAAGCACCATAAGGCATTACAGAACGTACTTTACCTTTGTATACTTCACCAACTTCCGGTACTGCCACGATACCTTTAATGATACGCATTGCATCGTCGATAGACTTCTTGTTAGTTCCGGAGATTTCTATTCTTCCGATGTTGTCTACTTCTTCGATAGTGATTGTTGCACCGGTTTCTTCCTGCATACCCTGGATAATCTTTCCGCCCGGGCCGATTACTGCACCGATGAATTCTTTAGGAATAGTCATGGTTTCGATGCGTGGAGCATGCGGTTTCAGGTCGGCATGCGGTTCAGCGATACATTCGGTGATTTTACTCAGAATGTATTCGCGGCCTTCTTTTAGCCTGTAACAATGCTTTTTCAAGGATTTCGTAAGACAGACCGTCTACCTTGATATCCATCTGAGTAGCAGTGATACCGTCTCTTGTTCCGGTTACCTTGAAGTCCATATCTCCGAGGTGGTCCTCGTCACCGAGGATGTCAGACAATACTGCGTATTTTTCTTCGCCTGCATTCTTAATCAATCCCATTGCAATACCGGATACGGGCTTCTTGATTTTTACACCGGCATCCATCAGCGCCAGCGTTCCGGCACATACGGTAGCCATAGAAGAAGAACCGTTAGATTCGAGAATATCGGATACTACACGTACTACATACGGATAGTCAGCAGGAATTTGTCCTTTCAAGGCACGCCAAGCCAAGTGACCGTGACCGATTTCGCGACGACCTACACCACGTTGTGCTTTGGCTTCACCCGTAGAGAACGGCGGGAAGTTGTAGTGCAGTAAGAAACGTTCTTTTCCATGTTCCAGAACGTCGTCGATAATTTTTTCGTCCAGTTTTGTACCTAAAGTAACGGTAGATAGAGACTGGGTTTCACCGCGAGTGAAGATAGCAGAGCCATGAGGTCCGGGCAGATAACCGATTTCGCAAGATAGGACGGATTTCGGTAGTCTTACGTCCGTCGAGACGCTTGCCTTCATCATCAGGATGGAACGACGCATGGCTTCTTTTTTCAACATCGTGGTAGTAGCGGTCGATAAGCGGGCTTTTTCTTCCAGTTCTTCTTCGCTGAACTGTGCTTTGAACTCTTCACGGATAGCATCGAAAGCGTCCATGCGTTCATGTTTATTTTTGTTGCCGGAAGCGGCGATGGCATAAGCCTTGTCATAGCAGGCGTCGTGAACAGCCTTGCGGAGTTCTTCATCGTTTACTTCGTGGCAGTATTCGCGTTTTACGGTAGAACCGACTTCTTCTGCCAGTTCCATTTGGGCCTTACATTGTATCTTGATTGCTTCGTGAGCAGCTTTCATGGCGTTCAGCAAGTCAAGTTCGGAAACTTCACTCATTTCACCTTCTACCATCATGATGTTTTCGTAAGTAGCACCCACCATGAGGTCCATGTCAGCTTTTTCCAGTTGATCGAAAGTAGGGTTGATAACGAACTGTCCGTCGATACGTGCTACGCGTACTTCGGAAATCGGTCCGTTGAAAGGAATATCTGAAACTGCGAGGGCGGCAGAAGCTGCAAGTCCTGCCAGTGCGTCCGGCATGTCAACGCCGTCTGCTGAGAAGAGGATGATGTTTACATATACCTCTGCGTGGAAATTGTCGGGGAATAAAGGGCGGAGAGCACGGTCTACAAGGCGGCAGGTAAGAATTTCATAATCAGAAGCACGGCCTTCGCGTTTTGTAAAACCTCCGGGGAAACGTCCGAAAGCGGAGAATTTTTCTTTGTACTCTACCTGTAACGGCATGAAATCTGTTCCGGGAACTGCGTCCTTGGCGGCACAAACAGTAGCTAACAGCATGGTGTTACCCATACGAAGCATTACAGAACCGTCTGCCTGTTTTGCCAGCTTTCCCGTTTCGAGCGTGATGGTTCTGCCATCAGGAAGCTCGATCGTCTTAACAATTGGGTTAATCATAAAAAAATGTTTTATATCTATTTTTCTTTCAAAATGCTTGCAAAGATACATATTTTATTCGTGTAATACGGTGGGAATGAGATAAAAAAGTTTGTATTTAGTTGTTTTTTGCACTTTTATAAGTGAAGAAGTGGGAAAATGCTTTGACTAACCGTGAAAAGAGTATATTTGCACGTTCTTTTTAGAAAAATACATGAAATATGAAAAAGATTCTTTTTGTAGCATTGGCTGTTTTGGGGTTAAGCGCATGTAATTCCGGACCGGAATTTAAAGTGGAAGGTGAAATATCCGGTGCTGACGGTAAAATGCTTTACCTGGAAGCTTCGGCTTTAGAGGGTATTGTTCCTTTGGACTCCGTTAAGTTGAAGAGTGACGGTACGTTTGCTTTTAAGCAGGCATGCCCTGTATCACCTGAATTTTATCGTTTGCGTGTAGATGATAAGGTTATCAACTTTTCCATAGATTCTGCGGAAACGGTTCGGTTTAATGCACCGTATACGGATTTTTCTACGGCTTATACAGTAGAAGGTTCGGCAAACAGTGTGAAGATAAAAGAACTTACATTGAAGCAGATGCAGCTTCAAACCAATGTGAATGCGTTGATTCAAAGTATGCAAGCCCATAAAATCGGTACGGATGTGTTTGAGGATAGTCTGGCTACACTGATGAAGGACTATAAGGATGAAGTGAAGATTGATTATATTTTTGCCGCTCCTAATACGGCAGCTGCTTATTTTGCTTTATTTCAGAAATTAAATAATTATCTCATATTCGATCCGTTGAATAATAAAGATGATGTGAAGTGCTTTGCTGCAGTGGCAACCAGCCTGAACAATTATTATCCGGATGCTGACCGTTCGAAGAATCTTTATAATATAGTAATAAAGGGAATGAAGAATACCCGTGCCCCGCAGCAGAAAGGTCGTGGAACTTCCTACGGAGGCTGTGTCGGAAACAGGTATCATTGATATTAACTTGCGCGACATGAAAGGCAATATGCACAAGTTGAGTGATTTGAAGGGGAAAGCTGTTATTTTGGATTTCACAATCTATCAGAGTGCGGTTTCTCCTACACATAATTATATGCTACGTGATTTATACGACAAGTATGCCGGTCAGGGCTTGGAGATTTACCAGGTTTCTTTGGATGCTGATGAGCACTATTGGAAAACAACAGCCGATAATCTGCCGTGGATATGTGTACGTGACGCCAATGGGGTATATTCCAGCATAGCTGCCGCTTATAATGTACAGTCGCTTCCTGCTGTCTTCCTAATCAATAAAAAGAGCGAGTTGAGTGCCCGTGGCGAAACAATTAAAGATTTGGATGCAGCGGTGAAAGCCTTGCTGTAACATGTTATAAATTAGAAGTTTTTATTTAAATATGTTACATAGCACTGCAATTTTTGCTTGACACGCATTAATTAAAAGGCTATCTTTGCAAAAGAAAAAATCGGAAGAGGGTTCCAGCATGCTGACCATGTTGGAATTCTTTTTGTTTATAGTACCATTAAAAAACATTATAAATAATAAGGAGGAAAAAAACTATGGCTTATATGTCAGAAGAAGGCTACAAAAGTTGTTGGCCGATTTGAAACAGTTGGAAACGATAGAACGCCCGAAGATTGTGGCAGCTATCGCTGAGGCACGCGATAAAGGTGACTTGTCGGAAAATGCAGAATATGATGCTGCAAAAGAAGCTCAAGGTCTTCTTGAAATGAAAATCAATAAACTGAAACAGGTTATTGCGGATGCAAAGATTATTGATGAATCTAAATTGAAAACCGACAGTGTACAGATATTGAATAAAGTGGAACTGAAAAATGTAAAAAATGGTATGAAGATGACTTATACCATTGTTTCTGAAAGTGAAGCTAACCTGAAAGAGGGAAAGATTTCTGTAAATACTCCGATTGCACAAGGTTTGCTTGGCAAGAAAGTGGGTGATGTAGCTGAAATCAAAGTGCCGCAGGGCATGGTTAATCTTGAAGTAGTGAACATATCATTTTAAAGTAAAGGCAGGTCCGCATGCGGGCTTGCCTCATTTTATATAAGTAAAATTATGGCAACAATATTCAGCAAAATTATCGCAGGTGAAATACCTTGCTACAAAGTGGCTGCCCATCCGAAGTCGCACAATTGGACGAAAACATTGTTGGCTTTCTCCATGATTCCATAGTCAATGGAGATATTAGGACAGGAGGCAAAATCTTCTTCTCCGTTAGTCAGTTTGGTGCAAACTTCGGGCATAATCTCATTGAAAGCTTCTAAAATTGTATTGATATTCCATAAGAATATTCCTGAGTTCCAATAGAATTCTCCACTTTCTACGAATACTTTGGCAAATTCCAATTGGGGCTTTTCAATGAATGTTTTTACTTTAAAGAATTCTCCTTGTTTTTCTTCCTCAATCTGAATATAGCCATAGCCGGTTTCCGGTCTGTTAGGTTTGATACCTAATGTTAGTAATTGAGGAGAGTTTGAAACAAATTCCAGACCTTTCAAAATTGCATCTTTGAACTCATCTTCTTTTAAAATCAGGTGGTCGGACGGTGCGACAATGACATTGGCATTTGGATTGAGTTTTTTTATATGATAGGAAGCCCAAGCTATACATGGAGCAGTGTTTCTGCGGGTGGGTTCCAATAAAATTTGTGATTTGTCCAATTCTGGGAGTTGTTCTTGGATCAGTTCTTTATACAATACATTGG
>VOFD01000641.1_pt1 | contig 42001 bp, 67 predicted proteins | sample 5384101 | NCBI WGS metagenome assembly VOFD01 (sample SAMN12384723, study PRJNA508395) | human gut metagenome | isolation source: healthy gut C | host: Homo sapiens
TGATTTCGTAAGTTTAGGAACTAATGATTTAACACAATATACTCTTGCAGTAGACAGAAACAATGAATTTGTTGCAAAAACATTATACTGAAGAACATCCTGCTGTAATGAAATTAATTGAAAGAACAATTAAAAAATGTGTTGAAGCTGGAGTTACTTGCAGTATTTGTGGTCAAGCAGGTAGTGTACCGCACATTGTTGAAAAAAACTTGTAGGATTTGGAATTACCAGTGTATCCTCAAATGCTGATGCTGTAGCTGAAGTTAGAAAAACTGTAGCTAGAGCTGAGAAAAAAATTATTCTTGATGCTGCTGCAAAATCTCAAGAATAAATTTTATTTTCTTTTTTTATTTTTTTTTAAATATCACCTTTATAAGGTTGTACTATGGAAGATAAACCAATATCTAGGAATTCTGTTTAGAAAAAAAGAGTATCTGGAAGTGATGGCTGTTGATTCTCCATATTTGACTGTTAAAACACAATCTACAATTGTTGGAACTCGTTCAGAGCAGCTTCTGCAGCTACTTATGCAATCATGAAATATCTTGGAAACGAAGGCTATGAAAAGCTTGCAGGAAACTTGATGGATAATACTCATTATTTTAAAGAAGGTTTGGAAAAAAAATAGGTTATGATGTTGTTGTAGAACCTGAATTGAACATTGTAGCATTTAATCATCCGGATATGGAAGCTCATGATTTGGCTGATAAACTGGAAGATTTGGGATGGAGAGTTTCAGTAGCTAAATGTCCTGTAGCTATTCGAGTAGTTTTAATGAATCATATCACTAAACAGCATTTGACTGATTTATTGGATGATTTAACAGAAATTTATTAATTTTTTTATTTCTGCTTTTTTTAGAATATTTAGTTAAGTATAAATATGGATTATACATAATTAGTTATCAATGGAGGTTTGGTAATTATGTGTACTGCTGCAAATTATTTAACAAAAATGCCATTATTTTGGCCGTAATTTTGACTATGAAATTTCATATAATGAAAGAGTAACGATAACTCTAGAAACTATCCTTTAATATTCAGGGATACTGAGGACATTGAAAATCATTATGGGATTATTGGCATAGCTGCAGGTATTGATGAATATCCTTTGTATTATGATGCATGTAATGAGAAAGGATTAGCTATGGGGGATTAAACTTTCCGGATTACTGTGACTACAAACCACTAGATAAATCTAAAGTTAACATAGCTTCTTTTGAGATTATTCCATATATATTATCTCAAGCAAAAACCATCAGTGATGCCGAAAGGTTATTGGAAAACTTAAATATTTCAGATGAGAAATTTTCCTGCCCAGTTGCCTCCATCTCCACTTCATTGGATTATTTCAGATAGGAATGCTTCAATTGTTGTAGAGGTTGTAGAGAAGGGCTGGATATTTATGATAATCCTGTAGGAGTTTTAACAAACAACCCTCCTTTTGATAAACAGCTATTTAATTTAAATAATTATATGGCATTATCAAACAGAACGCCTGAAAATACCTTTGGAGGCAATTTGGATTTGGCAACTTATAGTCGGGGAATGGGTCACAGTCCCGTTTTGTAAAAGCAGCTTTTGTTAAAGAAAATTCCGTTTCCGGAGATTCTGAAAAAAGAAAGTGTGTCTCAGTTTTTTCCATATTTTGGCATCTGTTGAACAGCAAAAAGGATGTACGTTAGTGGAAGAACCTGATAAATTTGAATATACTATTTATTCAGACTGTTACAATACAGATAAGGGAATATTGTATTATAAAACATATGATGGTCCTCAAATATCTGTTAATATACATGATGAGGATTTGGAAACCAATCAGTTAATTAATTTTGAGTTGGTTGATTAAAAAATAGTTTATGGGTGTTGTTTGTATAACAACACCTGCAATAATGTAATTGATGTCTTCTACATACATTAAAGGATAATTTAACTCTTCAATAAATTCTATTCTTATTGTAGCCTGAACATCCTTTACTTTTGTATATATTTTAACATCAAGCATATCTCCAGTTAAAGAAGTGTAATCAAAGTCGCTCATTGATTCTTCTAGTTTATCAAATCTGATTTTAACATCAACATCTTCAATAGCTGGCTGTAATTTTAATGATTCTTCCATACTTGTTTCTAAGCTTTTTTAGAACTTTTATTTACGGGAGTTCCAACAAATTGGTGAAATAGTGCTCCCATACTTATTGCACCTTCAAATATTGCTCTTTCTCTTGAGGTTATATTTGAAAAAGTATTTTTCATCTACATCCATACTTTACATTCCTCCGTTTAACCATAATATCTTTTCATAAATTATATTAGAATCTATTGGGAAAAGGTAGAAATAGAATAATATTGCTGATATAATCAGCACTATAGCTAATATGTAAATTCTATTGTCCTTAGGATAGAAATAACTGAATATTAACCCTATAACTAAAAATGCAGTAGTTATTATTAATGCATATGATTCATGTGGGTTATTTTGAATTATTTTATCATTTATTGGACCAACATCACTTAACTCCCCTTCAATAATTAATCTATGTGCTGTAGATCCGATTGGGTCACAGGTAATTAGATATATGTGTGTTCCATTACTTTGAGTATAAAGTAATTACATCTCCATTATTCAACTCATTAAGTCTTAAAAATGGTGATCCCTGAAGAGTTCTGTGTCCGGACAGTATAACATCTCCATTTGTCGGTGTAAATGATTTTGCACCATGCATAACACCTTGTGAAAGAGATACATTATTTATCTTCTCTTCAATTCCAATGGTTGGTATAGTTACAACAGGGGAATCAATATTTTTCTCAATAGCTATTTTTGATGAGTAATAATTAACTTCTCCTGCGGCATATAATCCTAATATGATTATACAAATTATAACAACTATGGTTGTAATTTTTGGCTTGTCCATGTTATCAACTTTTTATTTTTTAGTTTAAAATATTTTACCTATTTGTTGTAAGTTGAATTTATTTCATTAACCATCCATGAAGGTGCATTTGTTGTTGGAATTGTTAATATGATTTGATCCATATTGTCCAATAAGAAATTAACCTTATCCTGGGGGTTTCAACAAGTAACATATACTGTGCATCTAAATCTCCAAGATTAATTTGCCTTTCATAATTGGATAATTTTATACCGTAATTCTGCAATAATTCGGCTGTCTGTTTTTCATTGTATCCGTTTATTATTGAACCTTTTAAAAGTTCTAAAACATTGGATTTGAAGGTTTGTGTATTTTCATTTGGATTTGTGTTGTTTCCATGAACAACTGTATTTGCTTTTGAGTATTCACTGTCAATTTCTCCGTTTTCTTCACATCTCATTATGGAAACTACAGTACATCCCTTTATATCAGGATTTGTTTGATTGTTTGGTGTTCCATTTTCCGTATAATTTGAGCTGGTGTAGATATCAACAACACTCCCTACATTTACAAGTCCGGCTCCTGCCTGCAGTCTTGAAACTAAAATAGGCACTGACACTGTATTCGGTTTTTCAAATTTAATTTTGGAGAGAACTTCTGCATTGTTTTCATCAACAATTGTTAAAGCTTCACTTGCAGGCATTATTACATTTTTGGTATTGTTGTCAGTATATGTTGCCATGGTTCTGTTGTACGGGTCTAAATTTGCATTTATTGACTTTTTATGAAATGATTTCCAGGCTTTAGTTGCGGGTGACAGTATATTTATTGATTCCACTTCATTTTTGCTTCTGGCATTGCTGATTTCATTTTCTAATATCATAGCTTCGCTGGAGCTTGTTAGTGCACCTGTATAAAGACTGTGGAGTTCATTAAGTTTGGTTGTTTTTGCTAAATTTAGCTCTTCCTGTGACGGTTCATAAATTAAGAAATAATATGTGGATATTACTAAAGTTAGGATAATTAAAGTTGTAATTATCATACCTATTTTTTTTCTTTTCTTCATTTTCAATTATATTTTTTGGTTTCGGACCAATATATTTTCCTAATTTCTGATTGAATGATTTTAATATTTTTAAATCATTATCTTCGTTTCTTTAGGTTTTGGTCGTGGTATTTGACGGTTTTTAAGGTTATCTATATCCTCAAATCCTTGAGGATATAATGGATCTCTTGGTTTTTGGTCAATCATTGATTTATACCCCTACTTTTAGTTTAAAAAGTAGATGGGTAATTTAATTGATTTTAATTAAATTAATTAACAGGTAATATAAGGAAAATATCAATAGTATCAATGCAGGCATGTTTATGCCGAAGAGTGTTAGACTTATTGGAAGTATAATTAACACTATTAGCACTACAGAAATTCCGATTATAATTAAATTGTCAAATTTTGGGTATGTAACATTGCTAATCATCAATAAAGACACTATTGTCATTAATATTAAAGCAATATAAATATTGAACAATCCGCTTAAATAGAATGTAGCTAATATAATAGCTATTCCTGGAATTGGAAATCCTATAAAGTCATGTGTTTGGATGTAATCTGCTATTGCATTGTATCTGGTTAATCTTAAGACACCACAAGCTACAATTAATAAACTAATGATTGCCGGAAGTATTGAAAGATTATGAGGTATTGTACTACTGATAGTATAGAGGAATACTGCAGGTGCCGCACCGAAGGATATGGCGTCTGAAAGGGAGTCTATATTTTGCCCAAATTTTAATTTATCATTTCTATTAATTTTCCTAGCTACCCATCCATCTACAGAGTCAAACATGATAGCTATTATCATCAGAATTGCTGATAATTCAAAATTATGATTTATCGCAAGAAGAATTGAGATAAATCCACATAGCATGTTCATCAGTGATATTCCATCAGATATTGCAAAAAAACTTTGAATCTTTGTACTTTCTAATTTCATGTAAAACTCCATTAAATACTTTTTAACTCATTTGTTATTAATTTTTTCTTGTTTTACTCATTATTTTTTCTTGTGTCCTTATTTAATGATTGAATAATGGTATTTTTAGTAAAATAAACTAATTTATATGAGTTTTGAAAATTTATTTATTTCTTGAATTAATTTTTGATTTTAATTATTGTTATGCTTTATGCTAATTGTTATGGTTAAAGTTATATTTTTTAAAGATAAAATATATATAATAATAATGGGTAATTATTAATTGTTAAACTTTAATAAATTCAATTACTTTGTTGTAATTTATTTTAAGTTGAAGTAAAATATTAATATAATGCGAGTAGTTAAATGATAGAGGATATACAAGCACTTAGACAAGCTGCACGGTTAACACCGGATAATGAAAACCAAGATGAAAAAGTTTGGTGTATAGCTGCAGGAAATGTTAATTTAATAGATGACATAGCCTATAAAGCAATTGCTTCTAAGCATTCTGTAAAAATTCTATTTAGGGAGCATGTTATATTAAAGGATAAACGATTGAATAAAAAATTTGATTTTATCATGTTATATGGTAATTCAAGGAAAATTAATCAATTTAAAAGACTTTGTAATCAGAGAGGTGGGGCTTTTATACAAATAACTCGCCATTATTTAACTGAAGAATAATTTAATGGTTTTAGTTGCTCCGGAGGACATGATTAAAAATCTTGTTTATGTTCTTGAGAAATCTAAAGTTTCATTTGCGATTTTACAGGAATCTCAAACTACAGGTTTTATTGATGTTGATATAAATTCTAATGTTAAACTACCAAATTTTATTAAATCTGCTTTAAAGCCATTATATAATATAAGCGATGTTGTATTATCAACAATTCTGATTTCAGTTGAAAAAGATGAGGATATTGAAAAAGTCCAGAGTATAGCTACATCTAATAGGATATTTGTCATTGATTTTAAAGATATTGTAACGGAGGATTAGTCATGAATATTTTTGGAAATGAAGAAGAGAATCACAAGTTAATGATACTAGAATCATTAGTAACAGCTTGGGAATAGATTTAGGAACTTTAAACACTGTAATTGCAAAACCATCTGGAGATAAATTTGATTTATATCAAATTCCATCAGTTGTTGCTGTTAAAAAAGATGATCCGTCTGAAGTTTTAGCAGTTGGGGAAGAAGCTAAAAAATGCTTGGTAGAACTCCTGAAGATATTCTTGCTGTAAGACCTTTGAAAAAAAGGAGTCATTGAAAACGTAGCTCAAGCACAAGCTTTACTTATTAAAGCTATGCAAATTGGTATAGAAGAGGGGGAAAGTGTTGGAAGAATCGTTATTGGTATTCCTGGAGATTCTCTGAAGTAGAAAAAAATGCAGCTGAAGAGATTGGTAGAAAAGCTGGAGCAGAAAACATTCTTGTAATTAGTGAAGGATTGGCAGCAGCTATTGGTGCAGGTTTACCTATTGCTGAACCAAACGGAACTATGGTTATTGATATTGGTGCAGGATCAACAGACATTGTTATCATTTCCCTTGGTGGTATTAACGATATTGAAACAGTTAGATGCGGTGGAGATGACATTGATAACAGAATAGTTGAATTGGTTGCAGAAAAATATAATGTAGCTATTGGTATTCATGATGCAGAATCTGCAAAAATAGAAGTTGGTATGATTCACTGTAGCGAACAACTTGAAAACTTAAGTGTTGAAGTTATTGGTAAATCATTAGAAACCAACAGGCCTAAAAAAGTTGTCATCGACTCAATGTTAGTTGCTGATGCTGTAGAACCATTTATGCAAGAAATTGTAGATGGTTTAAATGTTATTTTAGAAAGATTATCTCCTGAATTGATGATGGGTGTTTATAATAATGCAGTGGCAGTTGGAGGAAGTTCAAGACTCCGTGGATTAAAAGAAAGGGTTTTCGATGAAATATCTATTCCTATTGAAGTTTCTGATGATCCTATGACTGTTGTAGCAAAAGGTACTGCTATTGTAGCTGCAGAACCTCTTGCATTAGAACCTGAAGTTCGTCTTAGAGCTATGAAATAATTTTTTCAATTATTTCTTTTTTAACTTTTTTTGCGCTGATTTTTATGGATGTATTGGGAATTGATGAAGCAGGTCGGGGATCTGTTTTAGGACCATTGGTTATTGCAGGGTTATTGTTCCTGAGAAAATGGATATTGTTTTAGAAAGAATGGGTGTAAAAGACTCTAAGCGTTTGACTCCTAATAGAAGAACAATTCTGTCCCGTAAATTAAAAAAAAATGTTTGAATATGATTTGGTAGTAATTTCTGCTCAGGATATTGATAATATGAGAGCAGACGGAATCAACCTTAATGAAATTGAAAGAATTGGAATGGAGAAAATTCTTTCTAATTTAAATCCTGAAAAGGCTATTGTTGATGCAGTTGATATTAAGGCAGAACGTTTTCAAAACAAACTTGCAAATGACACTGGAGTAAATGTTGTAGCTGAACATAAAGCAGATGATAATTATATTGAAGTTAGTGCAGCATCTATTATAGCCAAACAGGAAAGGGATGCACATATAGCTGAAATTAACAAAGATTATATTAAAATGGGTGGAATTGGTTCAGGTTATCCTTCCGACCCGATCACTAAAAAAATTTTTAACTAATTTTACATATGATGAAATGCCTGATTTTGTAAGGAAATCCTGGGCAACTGTTGAGAAAATGAAAAATTCTCAATAGCTATTTTTTTTAAAAACTATTAAGTATATGGTTAAATAAATTATTTTTATAAAATATTATATTGAGGATAAAAATGATAGTTGAATATCTGACTCAATTTTTCGAAAATCTCATGGAGATATTTACACAGGGAGGAATTATTACATATATAATTCTTTTCATTGGTATTTATGGTCTTCTTGTTTCATTAAGAAAAATTGTGTATCTTAAGAAAATTAGTAAGGTGGATACAACTGAAATTTTAGGTATTGTTTCTTCTTCTATGGAAAGGGGAGGGGCAGTTGAAGCATTAAAACAAATTAATTCTTTTAAAAATCCTATTTCTAAAATCATTTCTGAAACTTTAAAAATTGGTTATAAAAATAAAACCGAAGTTGAAGAAAGTATGGAACAAATTTTCATCGTTGAAGTAAGTAAAATGACTAAAGGATTAAATTCAATTAAAACTATTATTGAATTAGCTCCATTTTTAGGTTTGATTGGTACTGTAATTGGTATCTGGATGACCTTTAAAGCATTAGGTGTTACTCCTAATCCTTCTGCTATGGCTGAGGGTATTTATGTGGCATTAACAACAACTATTGCAGGTTTATTTGTAGCTATTGTATTATTACCTCTTCATACCTATATTCAAGGTTTAGTTGAAAATGAAATGGATAAAATTGAATTGGCTACTAAAATGACCAACTGGGGTTATGCAGTAGTTAAAGTAAGAGTTGAAGCTAATGTTGAATGTGCCCTGGAAGCTCTTCAAGAAGCTGAAGGTGTTGTTAACACTAGACTAATTTCTGATCCTTATGCGAATATCAAGGTTTCATTTAAACCTAGTATGTTAGATAAAAGTATTTCAAATATTATATTGGAAAAGTGTAATGTTAATGCTGAAATAATTGAAAGTAAATTAAGACAATAAGTGATTTTATGACAATTGATGTTAAGTCATATAAAGAGAAGGTTCTTAAGAGGAAACCTGCTATTAACTTAGTCCCACTTATAGATATTTTATTTACGATTATGATTTTTTTGGTTGTGACTAGTAATTTCTCTGCAACAGATATGTCTGCTGATGATGCATCTTCTACTGACTCTGGAACTGGTAAACCGAATGTGACTGATGTTTCTGGTGATGCGGAGTATTATATTATGCCTGTAGCTAATTTGCATAAAGTAGTTGTTGATGGTAAAGACATGTCTAATTTAATATCGAATAATGCTATTGCTGTTAAAGCTAATGTTATCGATGGGCAAATACAAATAAAACCTGGAGAGATTATTATAACTACTCCTGCAGGTGTGTCTCCTGAAGAAGCTGTCAGAAGTCCAAATACTACTTAAAGAGGTTGAAAAATGTATACGGGAAGAATTTTATCAATTGGTATGAATTGTGAGGGTAAACCTTTTGTGGCATATAGGGTGTCTAGCAGATCATTTCCTAATAGGCAATGCTTAAAATTTGATAATAGGGCATCTATTGTGCCGAAAGAAGGTTTCGAAAAAGATATTTTTGAAAATACTTACATTACATATAATTGTATACGTATTGTAAAAGATATGGCTATTGTGTCTAATGGTTCACATACAGATGTAATAGCTGATAAAATAGCTTTGGGGATGAATATTAAAGATGCAATAGCTTATTCATTGCTTACTTTGGATTATGAAAAAGATGATTATCATACTCCACGTATTGCAGGAGTTGTTACATCTACAAATAAAAAGGATGATTATGTTTGCTATGTGGGGATAGCTAATGATGAAAAATTATTGGTTGACAAAATCCCATACGGCGAAGCCGTATTTATTTCCACATATGGAAGTCAATTCTACGACCCTGTAGATTTTGATGCAAAAACAGCTGATGATGCTGCAAAATTTATTTTTGATGGAGGTATTTTTGCCAATTACAAAAAGCAGTAACTGCTGGTGCGGCTGTTTTTGATGGGGAATGGAATATAGGTAATTTCAATCCTTAATTTTTTTTTTTTTTTTTAAAAGATGATTAATATGTCAATAGAATTAATTGGTTTAGACAATATTCCATTAGTTGAACCTAATGACGATGTTTGTCAAATAATTAAAGATGCAATTGAAAAACAAGGTTGTTTATTAAAACATGGGGATATTATTTTAATAGCTGAAACATTAATTTCAAAAGCAGAAGGTAATGTTATCAAATTGGGGGACATAATTCCATCTGAAGAATCCATTATCATTGCTAAACAGTCCAAAAAAAGATTCTAAATTGGTTGAAGCTATTATAAATGAATCTAGAGAAGTAGTTGCTGTCGGTCCTGATTTTATCATTACTGAAACTAAACAGGGTTTTTTGTTTGTGCAAATTCAGGTATTGACGAATCCAATGTTGATGAAGGATTGGCTACTCCTATGCCTGAAGACGCTGACAGGTCTGCAAAACAAATAAGGGAATTTTTAGAAAATGAATTTGATGAGAAGTGGCAGTTTTAATTACTGATACTCAGGGCAGAGCTTTTAGAAATGGTGCTGTTGGTGTAGCTATTGGATGTTCTGGAATTAATCCGTTATGGAAAAGGGCCGGCGAAAAAGATTTGTATGGTCGTGAGCTTCAAACTAGTGAAGTAGCTACAGGTGATGAATTGGCAGCCGCGGCTTCTCTTGTTATGGGTCAGGCTGATGAAGGTCTTCCTGTGGTTATTATCCGAGGATTTGATAATTTTGATAAATTAAGAGATACGAAAACCGGAATTAATCCATTACTTAGACAAAAAGAATTTGACGTATTTAGAAATTAGTCTGGAGATTAAATTAATATGATTACTGTACTGTCTGGGGAACTGGAACTCCAAAATTATTACAAGGTTTAAAAGAAGTTATTGATCCTAAAGATATTACTATTGTTGTCAATACTTTAGAAAATGAATATTTTTCAGGTGTTTATGTGTCAGCAGACATTGACACGGTACTGTACACTATGGCTGATATGATTAATGAAGAATTTTGGTATGGTGTTAAAGATGATACATTTATCACTCATGAAAGGCTTGAAGAATTAGGCACTCCGGAGTTGCTTAGGATAGGAGATATTGATAGAGCTACTAAAATACAAAAGACCCTATTGATGGAAAATCATTCACTTGCTGAAGCTGTTGATATTCAGGCAAATAATATGCATATCCATTCCAAAATTTTACCTATGAGTAATGAAAATTCAGATATTAAAATCATTACAGACATCGGTGAATTGGAATTTCATGACTTTTTAATAAAACATCAGTGCAATCCTGAAGTTTTGGATGTCAAATTTTCCAAAGTGACTCCTGCGGAAGGGATTATTGATGCTATTAATAATTCTGATGCAGTTATTATTGGACCATCTAATCCGATAACTTCAATATCTCCAATTTTGTCTTTAGATGGAGTTAAAGAAGCTTTGGAAAATACTCATGTAATAGCAGTTTCTCCAATTATCGGTACTGATTCAGTAAGTGGTCCGGCTAGTAAATTTATGGATGCACTTGGAATTGAAGTTTCATCATTAGGTGTTGCTTCTTTATATGAAAGTTTTTTAGATACGATTGTTATTGACAAAAAAGATAATAATTTAAAGGATGATTTAGAAAAAATTGTTAGTGAAGTAATTGTTACAAATACAATTATGAAAAATTTAGATGATAAGAAAAAATTAGCTAAAATAATCTTAAATGATATTTCTTAGGGAAAATGGTGGCTTAAATGATACAAATGACTTTAATACAAATTGATAATTATGGTCCATGGACTGTAACTCCAAGACCACGTAATGAATCAGATTTACAAATTTTACAGGCAGAATTATATGCAGATTTAGAAAGGCAATTTGCAAATAAGAAAGGATTAGTTTTCTTTACTAGATTTGATAATTTACTTGCTGTTACAAACGGTATTGATGAGGAAGACCACTTGAGGATTCAAAGATCTATTAGAAATAGATATCCAATTACTATTAGTATGGGTGTTGGGGCGGCTGAAACTCCTCATGAAGCTCAAAAATTAGCTACTATTGCTTTACAAAAAGAAGGTGGAGCTCAATCTTCAAAAAAAAGAAAAGAAATTTTAGCTATTGATAGTTTAGCTCCAGCAGATGAAAATAATTTGGTTCAGGCAGCACATATTGATATTAATAGTGTTACAGAAACATTGACTGATATTGAATCTGCATTTGACACTAATTTCATGGTTAATAAAGCACAGCATTATTTAATGACTAAATTAATTAAAAAAGGAGCATTACTGTTCTTCATTGGTGGAGATAACTTCATGGCTCCATGTAATGGATTGTCTGAAAAGGAAATTGAAGATATTTTAGTTGAAATCAATGATGAAATTGGAATTGGTCTTAAAGCAGGTATTGGTGTTGGCCGCAATATGGAAGATGCTGCATATATGGCTGATTTGGGACTTGAAGAAATCCGTGATCATGATAATGGAATGTGGACATGGGTTATTGAAAAAAAGAATATTAAGGGGGCTTCTAAATTAAAGTCATAGCTCCAATGGCTGGAATAACTGATGCTGAATTTTTAAATAAGGTTATTCCATTTGGATTTGACACAGCTACATTAGGTGGCTACAGTTTAGATGCTAAAACAATAGAAGCTAGTGAAAAAATAATTAAAAGGGGAAGAAATGAATTTCATTTTCCTCAAGATGAAATTGTTAACCATATTGAAAAAGAAGTTAATCTGATTAAAAAACAACATCCGAATGTTAAAGTTTCAGCTAATGTTAGATCAACTACTCCTAGGCCTATTATTGAAGTAAGTAACATAGACAATTTGGATATTGTTGAAATTAATTGTCATTGTCGTCAGGATGAAATTTTGGCTATTGGCTGTGGTCAAAATATGTTGAAAAGAGATGATTTGGCTGAGTATATTGGGGATGTTGTTGACAATGCTTCTTGTGAAGTTTCAGTTAAAATTCGAGCTAATGTTGATGGTATTGACACTTTAAAAATAGCTAAATTAATTGAAAACACAGGGGCTGACTATCTGCATATTGATGCAATGAAAGTTGGAATTTTTGATGCCGACTATGATTTGTTGGCGAAAATCTGTTCTAACACCAATATTAAAGTTATTGGAAATAATTCTATAGATAGCGAACAAAAAATTGAAAAAATGCTTAAAACAGGAGTTTTTGGCTTTTCAATAGCTAGGGCGGTTATTTCCGGTAAATTAAACTTTAATATATCTGATTTTTAAATATATAACACCATTATATAACAATAATTATTAGAAAATATTATAAATGGTTTAAAAGATAAATAAATACTGATTATATAAAGGTGATTTCATGGATTTTATTACTCTTAAGAATATTACAAAGACATTCAATGGTGTCGATGTTCTTAAAAATATTAATTTGAAAATCAAAGAAGGAGAAACTTTAGGTATTTTAGGACGTAGTGGTAGTGGAAATCTGTATTAATTAACATGCTCAGGGGTACATTGGATTACAAACCTGATGCAGGTCAGGTTATCTTTAATTTGGCTATTTGTCCAGATTGTTTGGTTGTTGAATCCCCGTCCCATGCAGGTGAAAAATGTTCATGTGGCGGAACTTATGAAGCAAAAGAAATTGATTTCTTCAATGCTGAAAGAAAAGAGTTCGCAAGTATTAAAAGAAGAATAGCTATTATGTTACAGCGTAACTTCGCATTATATGATGAAGAAACTGTAATTGAAAATGTTATGAGGGCAATGAGTGATGAGAATGATTATGAAGATAATCTCTATGATGCTCTAGACTTACTGGAAATGGTTCAGATGAACCACAGGATTACTCATGTTGCACGTGATTTAAGTGGTGGAGAAAAACAAAGAGTAGTTCTTGCAAGACAATTAGCAAAACAACCTATGATGTTTTTAGCTGATGAACCAACAGGTACTCTTGACCCTCAGACTGCTGAAAAACTTCATAATACTTTAATTGAAGGTGTAAAAGATAAAGGAATCACTATGTTAATCACTTCTCACTGGCCTGAAATCATGAATGATTTGGCTGATCATGTTATATGGTTAGAAAATGGGGAAATCAAAGAAGAAGGAGAACCTGAAGGTGTTGTAAATCATTTCCTTGAAACTGTACCAGTACCTGAAAAAGTGGAAAATCCTGAAATTGGTGCTCCTGAAGTTCAAATGGATGATGTTAAAAAACATTACTATTCAATTGAAAGGGGAGTAGTCAAAGCTGTTGATGGAATTGATTTAACCATAAACAAAGAGAGAAATCTTTGGTATTGTAGGTTTAAGTGGTGCTGGAAAAACAACTCTTACTAAAATGTTAATTGGGTTGACTGAACCAAGTAGTGGTAAAATTGAAGTAAAACTTGGTGAAGAATGGGTTGACATGAGTAAAAGCGGTCCTCTTAACAGGGGTCGTGTAATTCCATATATGGGACTATTACATCAGGAATATTCTTTATATCCTCACAGGACTATTTTAGGAAACTTAACTGATGCTATTAGTTTGGAATTGCCTGCTGAATTTGCAAAAAATCAAGGCTATTCATGTATTGACAACAGTTGGTTTTGATGAAAATATAGCTGAAGGTTTACTTAACAAATATCCTGACGAATTAAGTGTTGGGGAAAAACACAGGGTAGCTCTTGCACAGGTTCTTATTAAAGAGCCTAAAATAATTATTTTAGATGAACCGACAGGTACAATGGATCCAATTACTCGTGTAATTGTAACTGATTCTATTTTAAAAGCTAGAAAAGAATTGGAACAAACATTTATTATTATTTCTCACGATATGGACTTTGTATTGGATGTTTGTGATAGATCTGCTTTAATGAGGGAGGAAAAATCCTTGATGTAGGAACTCCTGATGAAATAGTTAAACAGTTAACTGCAGATGAAAAAAGAAGGAATGTTTAAAAATTAATTCCTTTTTTTTATTTTCATTTTACTTAAAATTAAATATTTTTTTACAGCTAAAACTGGCCGGATTTGCTTAATATGTTTCCATTAATGATATAACTAAGCATTTTAAGCAACATTAAATTTAAACTTATTGGGATTTATAGTTTAATATTATTATTTTTTAATTTTGATGACAGGGATTTTTAGGTGAACAGATTGCCGATTATTGAAAAGACAAATGATTCAAAAAGAAAGATTAAACAACTTTATGATTCTGATTCAGTTTTATTTGAAGAAACTTTGCTTGTTTCAAATAATATTAAATACAGTATCTGCTTTGTTCCTAAAGCTGAAGTATATGATGTGATTATTGAAGATTTTGAAAATAATTTTACTAAATATCAGGTTTTTCATAAATTGTCTCCTTCAACATTAAAATACTTCAATTTACTTAAAGGTGAAAGTTATTTGGATGATTTCGGCAATGAATTTAAGTGTATCAGTCATACGATTGAGTATTGATTAACCTATTTTTTCATAAAAAAGATTATATATAAACTAAAATAAATTATGTATGTATAAATTATTTCATGGAAATGATTATTAATTTGGAGGTTTATTATGACTTGGGAAGATGCACCATCTCATATTTGCAGAGGTGGAGATAAAAGGGGTTTGGCTTTCTGTTGCCCTCCAGTTAAACCTTGTCCAATATTAAATGCTTTGGACGAAGTTAACTTAACTCCTCAAGAATATATTGATATTAAAACTGAATTCGCAAAAAGAAACTAAATTAGGTGAAGGGACAGGGACTTGTTTTGGATCATTAGTATGGTGTTGTAAACCGTCTAAACCATGCCCGTTACGTGATATTACTTTAAAAAAATATCGGTATGACTCATGATGAATATTTGGACTTGAAAAAGAATTGTCTGATAAATTGGTTGGTGTTGATAAGCCTACTCCTGATGAAAGTGTAAAAGTATTAGCTGAAACTTTCAATATTGGTGAAATGGAAGCTATGAGTGTTTTAAATGATTGTAATAATGATTTGAGAATGGCTGTAAAATTATTACGTGTTAAATCCTTAGGAAATGCTGATTAAAATGGATTGGACTTCCCTATATCTTAAAACAGCCAATTTAAATGTATTTATATTAGGTACTGGTGAAGTGGCTACAAGAAGGGCAAATAAATTTCTTGACCATGGAGCTAATGTTAAATTAGCAGGGGATGTTTTAGATAAGGAATTAATCAATAAAGGAGCTGTTTTGGCTTCAGTTGATGATGTGGTTAACTTAGTTCAATGGTCTGATGTAGTTGTAATAGCCAGCGGTGATAGAGAATTGTCTGATTATGTCAGTAAAATAGCTGAGGATAAACTATTAAATAGGGCGGATTTTCCGGATAATGGAAATATTATTGTCCCTACAAGTTTTAATATTGGTGATGTTGAGATATCTATTTTTACAAATGGAAAAAGTCCATTAATGGCTCGCCAATTAAGAAAAAAGATTCAATCTATTATTACTGAAGATGATATTTTAGAAATTGAACTTCAGGATTACAGCCGTAAATTGCTTAAATCCCGGATATCCGACCAGAAAAAAGAAGACAGTATCTTTATGAAATTTTCAATGATGAAAATATTAAAGGATTACTTGATAACCATAAAATAGATGAAGCTAAAGAGTATATTGATGATTTGATAAGGGGATTTGATGATACTTAATTTAAGAGTTGACCATAAAATTGCAAATATTGATGCTATGGAAAATATTGCAAAGGAAATGGATCAGTTATTTTTGGAATTGCAGGAAAAGTACTCAATTGTAGAATATGTGGAAATATCTACATGTAATCGTAAGGAATATTACATTCATAATTACAATATAGATGCTTCTGATTCTCTTTTATCTCATGAAAATAAAAGCATTATTATTGATTATGGAGACAGTGTTATTAAGCATCTTTTCCGTATGACTTCAGGTCTGGAGTCTATGATTGTAGGTGAAGACCAGATTTTAGGCCAGGTTAGTGATGCTAAGCAAAAGGCATTTAAAGAACGTCATTGCGGAAAGATTTTGGATTCTATTTTTACTAAAGCTATTCATGTCGGTCGTGTAGTGAGAAATAAAACCAATATTAACAAAGGATCAATTTCCATAGGTTCTGCAGCTGTTGATTTGGCTGAAAAGCATTTGGGGAATCTTGAAAACAAGTCTGTTTTGGTTATTGGTGCAGGGAAGATGGGTAAGCTGGTGGCTAAGGCTTTGGCTGAGAAAAATTTAAATGCAATATTTGTTGCAAACAGAACTTATTATGTTGCAGTTGAACTGGCTAATGATTTAAACGGTCATGCTGTTCTTTTTAACGAATTAGGCAAATATGTCCAAACAGCAGATCTGATAATAAGTGCAACAGGTGCTCCTCATTATATTTTAAATAAAGAACGTTTGGAAAAGACTGATGGAGATTTTAAAGACTTGTTAATGATTGATATAGCTAATCCAAGAGATATTTGCGAAGATGTCTGCGAATTGGGAGTTAAATTATTTAACATTGATGATTTGCGTGAGATTGCAGATGAAAATACTAAACTCAGAAAAAAAAGAATTTGCAGAAGCTGAAAATATCATCGATGAAGAGTTCAGTTTACTTAAAGAATCCTTTAAGTTAATTGGTGTTGAAGATATTATTGCTAATTTAAGAGTATCTATGGAAAAGATACGAGAAAGAGAAACTGAAAAGGCGATTGCCAAACTTTCTGATGTAGATGCAAATGCTAAAATAATAGATAATTTAACAAATTCTATTGTCAACAAAATATTTTTTGATATTTCTAAAAAAATTAAACAAGCAGCTCATGAAAATGATGAAGAATTGATCAGAGCTATTGAATTTATGTTTGAAGAAAAATAATTAAAGAATGTTTTTATTCAAACATTCCTTTTACTTCACTATTTTTAATTTTACTTGCTTTTTAGAGCATATTCCACATCTTTGTTATCTACAGTTTCTTTGTCATGTGAAATCGCATGGTGAAGAGCTGTTTTCAAAATCTTTTCTTTAATGTCTCTTCCGGACATATTTTTGCTGATTTTAACTAGCTTTTCAATATTCAAATCATATTTGAGTGGAAATGTTTTAAGATTGTTTTCAAAGATAGATTTTCTTTCGTTATCATCAGGTAAGACAAATTCAATTTCTTCTTCAAATCTGCTTCTTACAGCATAATCAATTGAATTTGGGTTATTTGTAGCCCCTATTGTCACTACTGCTTTATTGTCATTAATTCCATCCATTTCAGTTAAAAGGGAATTTACAATTTCGGCAACATCTCCTCTAAGTGATTGAAAGCTTCTGTGAAGTGCAATTGCATCAATTTCATCAATAAATATTATGGATGGTGCTGTTTTTGAGCTTTTTCAAATAATTCCTGTATTTTAGATGCACTGTCTCCAACATGTTCTCCAATTAATGAAGTTGCTTTTATTAAATACAGCGGAACGTCAAGTTCATTGGCTAGTGCCTTTACAAGCATGGTTTTACCGGTACCTGGAAACCCATAAAATAAAATGTTTTTCGGAGCCCATTCACCGAATTTGTCAGGCTCTTCAAGATATTTGATTAGAACTTTGGTTTTATTTTTAGCATTTTCCTGACCAACAATATCTGAAATTTTGACATTTGTTTTAATACGTTTGACAGTATCCAAATTTCTTTCTTCAATATCTAAAAGTTTAATTTCAGTGTTTTCAGCGATTATTGAGTTGTTGGGGCTAACAGATACTATTTGAAAACCGTAATCAGGAATTATTTTTTGATCGAAAAGATATGAATTTTCTTTTACAACTAACCCTAACCATTGTTCACGAGCATACTCTTCAAAGAGTGTTTTATCGATAATTTCAAGATTATTTTCCATCATTGCAAAATCAAAAGGATAACCTACAGGTTTTAAAACTACACTTTCAGCAAAAGGAGTGTTTTCTTTTTGTGCGGTTTTTGATTTTGGGTTAGATGGTTTTGTCTCTTGGGTTTTGTTGTTTGTTTTCATTTAGTCACCAACTTGCAACAGTTGTTTTTAATTACCTATGTATTTTATTTGTTTTACTATATAAAAATATAATAAATTTGCCCTCAATAATGTAGCTGATTTAAAAGTAGTTGTTTGTGTGTTAGGATAGCTGTTGCATTTGTTGTTAAATGTTGTGGTGATGGTAAGGTGATTTTTAACTGTTCATAAAAAATAATAATGGTTAAATTCTTAGTTTAATATTTGTAGAATCCTTCACCGGAGTTTATACCGGTTTTTCCAGCATCTATTTTTTCTTTAAGCATAGCTGCAACTTTTCCTTCAATGGTGTTCGGATCGCTGGCTTTCGGATTCATCATACCAATGTTATATGCAGTAGTTAGACCTACAACATCAAGTATTCTAAATGGACCTAATGGTGCACCTGTAGCCAACATCCATGTTTTGTCAATAGTTTCAAAGTCAGCTACTCCATCTGCATATAATGCTTCTGCAGCACTTAAAAACGGAACAAGCATGGAATTAAGAATGTATCCTGGTTGTTCTTTTTTTAAGTTTTAACGGAATCATATTAATGTTTTCAGCAAATTCGCATACTGCATCGTAATATTCTTGACCAGTATCAGGATGACCCATAATTTCTGCAGTATTGTTTCTCCAGATTTCATTTGCAAAATGGAGTGCAAGGTACTTTTCAGGACGTCCTGTGTATTGGGCAAATGCACTTGGGAGCATTGTAGAGAATTTGTTGCAATAATTGTTTTTTCAGGAATGTGTTTAGCTAATTCCTGATAAAATGCTATTTTCTGTTTAGGATCTTCAGCAATAGCTTCAATAATTAAATCAGCATCATTTCCTGCTTCTTCATAGCTTGTTGTTAAAGTTATGCTGTCATATGCATCTTCAACTTTTTGCTTAAGCTCGTTGATTTTGTCTGCTGACAGTTCGCTTTCACAGCTGAATCCTCTGCAGTATGCTGCAGGATTTGTTTTCATTGTTTAAATAAATTTCTTTCAATCTTAAAAGTTTAGGTTGTGCTCTTTCGATTGATCCTTCGCTTCTTAACCATATAGTTACATCAAAGCCACAAAAAGCAGATTGAAGAGCAATTTGACTGCCTAATACTCCACCACCTGCTACTACAATTTTCTTCATATTCATTTTTACACCTCTGGGATACATAGTAATATCCTATGTTTCATAATTAAGAAAGTCATTATTTTTATTAATTTCGTTATAATCTGGCTAAAGATTTAAATAATTTTAAAATAAATCAACTAATTAGCTGTTTAGAGATGAAAAAATGAGTTTTAGAACAAAGAGAGTTTTTATAGCAACCCCATTTTACATGCTTTTTGAATTTTTCCTGTTGAAATATTTCTTTTTACTTTTTGGAGGAGTTAAGGATGTTTATTTGTTCATAGCTACTTTATTGTTAGGTGGCCTGCAATGTATTCCAATGATATTTGAAGAGAAAAAATCAACAGCTGCTGGAAGATTTTGCACTGAAATATTCGGATTTGGCAGTGGGCAATGTTGATGATTTTAATAGATTTAATTGTTATTTATGCAATAAAACAGTTTATTGGCATTTCACTTTTTGCAGTATGTATTTTACTTGCTGTTGTGCCAATTTTGGGAGTTTACAGTTATTTTCATGCTCATAAATTAGTAGTTAAAGAGCATACTTTGAAATTTGATAATTTAAAAGAGAAGTTAACATTGTCCATTTGTCAGATATACATTTTGGTGCTGTAAGTCATAAAAAATAATTAATCATGTAGCTGATAAGTTAAATGAATTGTCTGATAGGTGTGATATAGCTATTGTTTCAGGAGATTTGGCTGACGGGTCTTGTGTAGTTAAAGAAGATGATTTTCAGGCATTTAAAAAGGTAAATATGCCGATTGTATTTACACCCGGAAATCATGATTTCTATCCTGGAATCTTTCAGCAAGTGTATGGTGTTTTACTTCACCGCCGTTACCATATTCAATTGTTGTAAAATGGCAATGAAGGATATCAATATCCAGGTTATCTTCCAGCTGTGAAAAAATACAGTTATAGTCTTCTTTTTTATTTAAAAACCCTCTGCCTCGTGCATGAACATGGGCGAAATCAACTGTTGGTTCAAAATGATCAAAACTTGCACATAATTCGATAATTTCTGAAACATTTCCCTGCTGTGAACGTTTACCTGTAGTTTCTGGCGCAAAGGTAAATTCTTCAATACCTTCAGCTTCCAGCTCTTCAAATAATTGGTTAATAGTGTTTTTGGAAATTTCCATAGCTTTTCCCGGTTTTCTATTTGAATAAAAACCTGGATGGAACACTAATCTGTATGCACCCATCCATTCTCCTGCACGTGCTGTTGCAATTAAATGGTTGAGGCTTTTTTTAATTTTTTTTTCTCTTCTTTAGAACATAAATTTATGTAATATGGACCGTGCATTGAAATTAGAATGTCATGTTTTTCAGATTCTTCTTTTAAAATTTTAGCTGATTTTTCACCAATCCTTACTCCGTAAGGTGACTGATATTCATAAGAATCAAGACCTTCTTCTTTAATATATTTCGGTGCCTTGTAGGCTGCTCCTTTATAATTGACAGGACTTCCTGCAGGTCCAAACATTACTTTATGTTTCATTTTATCAAAAAGTGTTGGTGGGAAATTATAAGATTCCCATTGCTTTGTTGGTTTTAGCTATTGATTTTTCATTGTCTGATTCCATTTCAAGTAATGCACGAATTGCATCAATGTTTTCTGGAACAACATCTGATTCCTGGTGAACAGCCTGCATGTAGTATAATTCGTTACCTACAACATTTATTGATTCTCTCCAAACTGGAATTTCGTATAAATCATTTCTGTTTCTTCCAAGTTCTTTAGCATATTCCATAAGCTCTGCAGTTGAACCTAAACCTTCACTAGCATCTACAACAAGAACTCTGGAACGTTTTTCTAATGCATCAATAATTTCTTGGGTTTCCACTTCGTTATTAATTTCAACCATTATGTTGTGTTGGTGCATAAGAGTTGTAGGAACAAGCAATGCCATTGTTGTCACGTCAATACCTTCCATAACAGTTTTCACATCAGGTCCGTGGTGAGAAGGTACTTTTGGAGGGTTTGGTACAATAGAGTTGATAGGTCCTTTTTTAACTTCTGAAGGATCGGATCCTCTTCTAACCATTACTGCTCTAACCTTTTTAATATCTGCAATTGGGTCAATAGTACTTAATGTACAAGTCCGGTAGTGTTACATGAAACAACTCTTGTGTAATCTTTACCATATGAGTCATCATAGTTTGAAATAGCATTAAATGAAAGGCCAGTTAATTCGTGGTCTTCTCCACCTTGATAAATTGCTTTAACTCCGGCTTTTTTATACATTTCCAAGTTTTGCGGACCGATAGTTCCTGGAGTACAGTCTACAACAACATCCGCTTCCTGAATCATGTCTTCTACAGTTCCAGCTATTTCAATTCCTGCTTCTTTAAACTGGTCTGCTCTTTCTGGAATTCCAATGTATAAATCATAACCTTTTTCTTCAACTGCAGTTCTTGATTCGTAATTAGGTCTAGTTTTACTTACACCAATTACTTTCATATCATCTTGAGCAGCTACTGCATCTGCTACTCTTTTTCCTATGGTTCCATATCCGTTTATAGCTACAGATTTCATTTTAATCCCTAATTTTAATATTAAATTTTTAAAAAAATTTGTTATATGGATTAAAATTTGTAAAGAATAATAAAAAAAAGATTCAAAGGCAGATAATTTATTCTACCTTAAATCCAGCTTCTTTGACTGCTTCAGCTAAATCAGAATCAGATACTTTATCTGAATCAAATGTAACCTTTGCAGTGTTGCTTTCTAAATCAGCTTTAGCATCTTCTACTCCGTCTAAATCTTTTATAGAAAGTTCAACAGCAGCCACACAAGATGGACAATGCATTCCAACAACGTTAATGGTTTTTTCTTCAGTTGCCATAATTTTATTCTCCTTTATTGTTTATGATTATGTATTTAGCTAGAAATTCTATATAAACTTTAGTTATATCAAAATATCTATTTGTATTTTAATAAGGATGATGCATAAATAATTACAATAACTGAACCGATATTGTGGACAAATGCTCCTTCAATTGGATTTAACAGGCCGAACATAGCTAAAATTGTTGCGATTAGATTTAAAATCAATGCAAATGCTATGCCGACATTGATAGTCTTTAAAGTCTTTCTTGATAATTTAAATAAATGGGGCAAATCGCTGATGTTGTCATGAATTAAAGTAATATTTGATGCTTCAATTGAAATATCGCTGCCAATACTGCCCATTGAAATTCCTACATTGGCCTTTTTAAGTGAAGGTGCATCATTTAATCCATCTCCAATCATAGCTACTTTCTTATCATTTAATTGTAATTCTTTAATGTAATTACTTTTTATCTTCAGGTAAACAATCATATTTATAATTGTCAATTCCAGCTTTTGCAGCAATATTTCTGGTGGTATTTTTATTGTCTCCACTCATAAGTATTGGAGTAACATTCATGGCTTTTAAATTAAGAATAACATCAACTGCATTTTTTCTTAAAAAATCAGACAGCAGTACTGCTCCAATTAATTGGTTATTTTTACAAAGATATACTGCAGTTGTTTCATCATCTAATTCTGTTTCATATGTTTTATTTAGAATTTTCCTATTTCCTGCTATTAGCTCATCATTTCTGATTTTTCCTTTAACTCCTTTTCCAGGAATAATTTCAAAGTCATTTACCTCTTTCAATGTTTTATTTTCATGATTTTTATAATATTTTACAATTGATTTAGCTAAGGGATGTTCTGATTTATTTTCAAGAGATGCAAGAATGTGTATTATTTCTTTTTTGGAGTATTTATCATTACATGAAATTATTTCACTTACTTCAGGTTCTCCACATGTTAAAGTTCCGGTTTTATCTAAAATTAAGTCATTCACTTTAGCTAGTTCTTCAAGAGACTCCCCATCCTTAACAAGAATTCCTTTTTTGCTTAGATTTCCGATAGCTGCCATAATTGCAGTGGGTGTAGCTAGGACTAATGTACATGGGCAGAATACTACAAGTACTGTAACTGATCTTAAAATTTCATGAGTTACAATCCCTGTTCCGATAGAACAAACAAATGCGACTGCTACAATCCATGTTGCCCATTTGTCGGCTGCTTTTATGATTTTTGCATTTTCAGGTTTTGATGATTCAATTAATTTTATTAACTGGTTTACAGAACTGTTTTCTCCATTTTTAATTGCTTTAATGATTATTGAACCGTATAAATTTATTGTACCACTGAATACTTCATCACCTGTACTTTTATCAACAGGCAGAGATTCTCCAGTTAAAGCTGCCTGGTTAATAGATGAATTGCCGTCAATGATTATTCCGTCTCCGGGAATTATTTCTCCTGGCAAAACTTTTATAATGTCATTTGTTTTAATGTCTTTGGCATTTATCTTTTTTTCAGTATTATGGTCTTTTATTAATGTTGCAGTTGTTGGAGTAATGTTGATTAGATTTTTAATTTCATTTTGAGTTTTGCTTACTGTATATTCTTCTAAAAACCCGCCAATAGTCATTATTAAAGCAATAACTCCTGCAGCAAATAATTTTCCAATTATTGTTGAGGATATAATGGCTATTGAAACAAGTAAATCTGATTTTATGTCTTTTTCGTGTATCAGTGCGTCTATTGCTTCTTTAATTATTGGCAGTCCGCACAATATGATTGTTATCCATGATAAATCAAAGAATAATAAGTTTGGTTTTATAAATCTGATTATCAGTGTGATAGCTGAAATAAATATTAGTGTTATTTCTATTAATTCCTCTTTTCTTAACCAATTTTTAATATTCATTAAATCACCTTGATATAGGTATACCCCTATAGGTATAAAATTATTTTAAAAAAAATTAAATTCTAGAATAATATTCTAAAATTGTAGATATATCAGTCAATGCTTCATCAGTGTCTCCTTTTTCCATACTTTCTTTAATACAATGTTCAAGATGTCCTTCGACAATTATATGTCCTACTTTGTGCAGTGCTGATTTTGATGCATTTATTTGCATTAAAATATTTTCACAAGGAATGTCTTCATCAATCATGCGATCAATTGCATTTAGCTGACCTATTATTTTTTTTTAATCTTCTGTGGAGGTTTAGAATCCATACATTTTTTCAAAATAACACAACCTATACCTAGTAGGGTATATGATTATTTGTAGTATATAAATATTTTGAGTTGATGAAACTGCAAAAAAGAAATTTAAGTTTGTAAATTAATTATAAAAAAAGAAAAAATGATGTAAACATTTAGCTTACATCTATAATACCTGATCCATCACCGGAGCCACTGCCTGATCCAGAATCTCCACTGGATGAGCTTCCTCCGGATGATCCACCACTATGGTCGGAACCTCCACTTGAAGACCCTCCGCTATGGCTTGATCCTCCAGTATGGGTTGATCCTCCTGAATGGCTGGAACTTCCACTTGAAGAGCTTCCTCCGGAACTGGAACCAGATGAACTGGAACCTGAGTCAGAAGCTGGTGAGCTTCCTCCGGAACTGGAACCTGAATCTGAACTTGGATTGGATAAAGTACTATTATTTGTCAAATTAATTGAAGAATTATTTCCATCTTTTGTTGCATTATCTGAGTCAGTATTCATGTTTGTTGCATAAAATACTAAACCTACGAGAATAATACAGACAATAATAATTGCAATTATAATATTATTTTTCTGCAAATTATCTCTCCATTTTTAGTTTATTATCAAATTCCCATTTATGATATATAATCAAATATTGTATCGACTGATTCAATCAATAAATCAACATACGGTACAGTTACATTATTATAATCTTCGTATTTATATGTTTCATAAAGTATGGTAGGTGTACCTGACCTTTGTATAGGAAGAGTTACATATGCCGGACTTGTTTGTGAAGCCGGGAAGTATTCCTGTAAACCTGGATTATCATTGATTATTTTGGTAGCTATAGCTTTGGATACATTATCCTGTGCAGGAGCAAAAGCAAAGTTAGTAATGACATATGCTCCGCCTTGATTGGAGTGTACATCAACTACAAGAGAATAATTGTTTTTTATAGCTTCAGGAACTACATAATCACGTCCTAAAAGTTGCCCTCTCATCCTGTTAATGTCATCAATAGGTTTGCCGATTGGAACTACATTTATTTTATAAATATCATAACAGTAATTTAATTCACTAGATTTATTAGTTAATTCATCAAATAATGCTTTGTGAACAGCATTTTCAGTTACATGAACACCAATAATATAAGCTATTCTTACATTTGAGCTGGCATTACCAATTGATTTATATAGGTAGACAGTACCATTATCATTTGAACCTAAATTATACCTTTTAAATCCGGTTTCGTTATTATAAATCTCTAAAGTTTTTCCTACAGAATAACCATTGTAAGTTGTTGTAATGGTATAAACTCCAGGATATGCTTTAATATTAATAAAAGCAATACCTTTTTTCATCAGTAATTTTAGTTAAAACTTTACCTGCAATAAGGAATGTTACAGAAGCATTACTAAGAGGTCTGCCTTGCCCATCTAAAACTTCTGCATTAAAAGTTGCAGTACCTGTTTTATTACATGGTTGACTAATGTCGTATGTAATCAAAGTTTTATTTACAAAAAATATTATTTCCTCTTTGTAACCCGTCAGGATGTATAGAAGTTATAATATAATTTGCAGGAATAAGGTTGATGTTTAACTTGGCAGTGCCATTTTCATTTGTGTAACGGGTGTAGAAAACACCATTAATATTGAATGTTACTGTTGTATTGTTAGCTACTGGGTTTCCTTGTTTGTCTAAGAAAGTAGCATAGTATTGTGATTCATTTTTGTAATACTTAACTAAATCCTTTGAAAGAATTGTAGATAAAACAGTAATATTACGTCCTTTTTTTTCACCGTTAGGGTGTATAGAAGTTATAATATAATTTGCAGGAATAAGGTTGATGTTTAACTTGGCAGTGCCATTTTCATTTGTGTAACGGGTGTAGAAAACACCATTAATATTGAATGTTACTGTTGTATTGTTAGCTACTGGGTTTCCTTGTTTGTCTAAGAAAGTAGCATAGTATTGTGATTCATTTTTGTAATACTTAACTAAATCGTATGATTCAATAACAGATAAAACTGTAACTTTAGCATTTTTAAATGCGGAATTATAAATATCTGAACCATTATATGCTACTGTGAAATTGTAAACATTAGGATCTAAATTAATATTCATTTTAAATGTACCATTACCATCAGTAGTTCTATTATAAAGTATACCATTAATAGTAATGCTAACAGTTTGGTTAATTATTGGGTTACTATTGTTATCTAATAATTTTCCAGTTAATTTGGTACCATTTTTATAATACATTTCAAAGTCGTTTATATCAATACTAACATTGGATTTAACATCAGTGTTATTTGGTTGGATAATATTATTATCATCAACTTCTAAATCAGTGTTAATAACGTTATTATCATATGCTTCCATACTTTGATGTAAATCAGTAGTATTTTCATTTGCACTTACAGCAGAAATTCCAGCTATCAATATAAAAACTGATATTAGAATTATCAACTGTTTTTTAAATATTAAATTTTTCATATGACAACACTATAATCAATATGTGCTTCATTATATAAACTTTTTAGGGAAAATAACAATGTTTCTGTTTATTTTTGATATAATAGGTTTCTGAAATTCATATCTTTTTTATATTTTGTTTTAAGAGTTAATATTCTTCAACATCATCTAAAACTTATCATTGTCTTTTTAATAAAAAAATAAAAAATAGGGACAAAAATAATACAACAGGATATGAAATGACAAACTTTCGATAAACAGTTAAAATAATGTCTAAATAAATGTTTTATAATGTTATACTATTTATTTTCTTTCTAAATATGAAATGGGGTTAATATTTAATAAAATATATTAAATAAATGATAATTTTTAAAATAGTGGTTATGTTATGAAATTACTAAAATAAAAAAAATAAGAAAAAAGCAAATTAAAAAATTTGCTTGAATTTTAATGAATAAATTTATTCCATGGCCTCTAATTTTTCCGGGAAATATGTATCTACTACATATTCAAGACCATATTTTGAGAAGGATTGTTGTTCTGCTTTTTTACCAATCTTAAGCATTTTTTTAATTTCGGTTTGCCAGAAATCACTTTATACCTTGGGTCTTTAGCTAACTCTTTTAATCTCATGACGTCGACATCTTTTAAGATTATCTGTTGGCAAATCATAATTGATAATATCACTAGCTGTTACTCCCATAAATTTTGCATCAGGGGTAGCTAAATCATGATTAACGTGAGCTAGTTTTGCACTGCCAGAAATAATTACTTGTGCAATATGGAATCCCCAAGGGTCTCCGTCATTACAGATATAACTGGTAAATGTAACTCTTCATTTACTCTTTTAATAAATCTTCTTGTAGCACGAGCTGCCTGTCCTTTAAGTCCTACAATTAAAGTATTAAATCTGTCATATGCTTTTTCCTGAACCATCCTGTGGAACATCCCCATGGTTTCTACAGCAATAACTCTGTCTACATTACAGTCTAGGAAATCTACTTGGTCAATTGTTGGTGAAATAGTATACCCTGATTTTCCAGCTTTTAAAGCATTAATTTCAACATCACCATCTTTTAAGGTTAAATCACCATATACTGAGGCACCATCTTCCTCTGGCATTAATCCTAAATCTTCCCTTGTTGTTCCTAAGGTTACTTCTAAATCTTCTCCAACAATGTTTGATTCCTGTTGTGTTTTAAAACTGATTCCCCAACCTTCGGAAACATAATACATTTCCCTGATTGTTGCTGTTTTTTCCCTTTGAACCAAATCTTTACAGAAATTAGCTACATAAACCATTTGTCCTAATTTTCTGATTTGTTTTACATTACCAAGAGATCTTCTACCGTATCTGTCTCCTAAAACATAATATCTTTTTGCTTCATCATAAACAATATTTGAAGTACCACGTGAAGGAACTTTTACAGAAGGAACTTTTTGTTTTTCGATTTCTTCAATAATTTCCTGACCTAATCCTTTTAACTTGTTGAAGGTATATTCTTTTCTTAGTTCTTTATGTGATTTACCTTCTGGGTTTTGTTTTATTTCATCAGACATTTAAATCACCTATTTATTCTTCTTTTTCATATTCTGGAATGTCTTCTTCAATGTTTTTAAGATTGCTGTGGTCGTCATCAACAGCATATCCAAATTCATCAAGTTCTTCCATAATCAATGCTTCTTCTTCTACTTCTTCTTCCTCTTCTTCAACTTTTTCACCAAGTAATTCAGCAAGAGCTCTTTTAGTTACTTTAGCTAAAACCTGATTATATTCAGGTACTGCAGTTTCTCCTAATTTTGCAGCTTCTTCAATAATGACTGGAAGGTAGTCTTCAAATACTTTTGAACGCATTGCTTTTTCTTTTGCAGCTTTTTAGCTCTTAAGTGTTTTTGAAGTTTACGGGCTAAAGTCATAGTAGCTTGCCTTATTTCATGAACAATTTCAGGTTCTGGAGATACACTTTGTTTTCCTGTAGAAAGGTAAGGGACCTGTGTTGAAATAATATTTACAAATAAAGTAACTGGGGAATTGTCGAAGTCTTTAATTCCATAACGTTTCCAATCAATACTTTTCAGTGCTTCTGTAATTGCACAGCTTCCTTGGTCAAAGGTTAATGGAACTCTATTTGCAAACCTCATAATCTCTGATTTTCTTTGTTCATTTACAACTCTTCCTGAATCTCCACCATAAGCGATTCCAGCTTCAATAATGAAAGAAACACCTCCTCCATAAGTTACAGGTTTTCTTGTAAGTGTAGCTATGAATTCCGGTTTGAGAATTTGTTTCATACCTTTTTCAATTTGTTCTGATCCGATAGGTATAAGTCCGTTACTTGGAGGCGCCATGAATTTCATTTTTTTGAAGCAGTTTACGATAGCTTCTGCTTCCGCCCAAGTCATATCTTTTGGACGTTTATTCATGTCAATACCGGTTAGTTCCTCAATTTCGTTTACTCTCTTATTGGACATTCTAGAAAGTGAACTGGTTAACATACTTTTGTATCTTCTTTTATCAGTATGTTTGGCCATAAATAGGATATCATCTGCACTAACTCCTTTTGGATGTGGTAAAACTTCTTTTGGAAGTATTGGAACAATATTTGCAGCTCTTTTGAATATGTATTTGTGTCCTGTCGGGTCTCTAAAGGTAATTTTTGCATGAGGGTTTCCAATCATAGTTCTTCTGATGTATTCAAAAGCACCTTGTTCTGCCATGGAGTAAGAAACATCTTTGAATTGTAATTCTATACAAACTCCAGTATGTTCTGCAGGGAAATCTTCTCTTTCCATTAACATACCTTTATTTTTCTTAACATCCATTTTGAATTTCATTTTAACTCCTTTGAGGTCGTCTCCCTCTTGATAACAGGAGATTACCCTGGCAGGTTCACCAGTAGTCATTTGTGATAAAAGCACACAACCACTACAACCTAAACCTTGTTGTCCTCTTGATTGGATGTTTCTGAACTTGGACCCTGCAAACATACTACAGTATACCTGCATTACAAAGTCTTCAGGAATTCCCGGACCGTTATCTGAATGTCTGAGAATGTAATGTTCTTTGTCAATTCTTTTTAATTCAATATTGATTTCTGGAAGGATACCTGCTTCTTCAGCTGCATCAAAACTGTTTGTAATCAATTCGTGAAAAACAATTGTTAATGAGCGGATTTTACCGGTGAATCCTAACATTTGCTTGTTTTTTCTAAAGAACTCTGATGGTGTCAATTGTTGGAAATTGTCAAAGAGTTCATTTGCTTGTTGAGACAAATTTTTCCTCCTCAAAATTTTATAATTTATTTATGGATCTATTTTTATTTAAATCAAGTCAGAGAGCATTTTAAAAGTAATATTTTTAGAGTACTCTATCTGTTTTGACTAAGTTATAGATAAAAAAGTAATAAATTTATTGTAGAAAACATGATATTTTCATTACATTATCTATATATGCTAAGTAAAGTATATAATATTTTGCTATTTATTTTGGAATTTTTGACTTCAAAGCAAAATATTGTGCTGCTTTAAAATATTGTAAAAAAGTTTAAGTAACATTTTTTTCAAATGTTACTATTTCATCATTTCTTCATCAAATTCGATTCCGTCTTTAAATTCGATTTCATCGTCCTTGATTCCAACAAGATCTTTAAATTCTTTAAGTTTTAATTCATCTTTTTACGTTCTAAAAAAGAATAAACTGATTTGTGTCTTGATCCTTTTAGAATCATTTCAATAGCTTCTTTAGCTATCATGAGATTATCCATTTCACCGATTAATGAAACAGTTTTTCCGTATATAGCCATTTGTACTTCAGCCATATCCATAATTATTTCACGTGTTTTTCCATTTTGCCCAATTATTCTCCCTTTGTATCTAGAAAGTGCATTTTTAGATTTTCCAATATATAATGGTAATTTTATGACTTCTAAATAAATATCATCATCAACTAATTTAAGAGCAACTTCAGGATTAAATCCACGAGCTACTGCTTTTACAATGTGATTTGCATTCCATACGCCAAGTGGGTCGCTCATGTTTTTCTTGTGGGGTGATGTAAACAGTTCCGTCTTCACTATCAATATCTAAGATTGTTTCAGTAGCCTTTTCAATTGATTTTTTACATCTCCTTTGTTTCCAATTAGTGCCCCAATTCTATTTTGAGGTATTTTTAAATAATCTGTTTCTGGCATACTTATCACCTTTTATAAGTAATATAAATTATTTGTATTGTTTTATTTAATAATTTCTAAAATTTTTTATGGAACATACTTTTTAATAGAAGTTTTGATAAAAATTATCGGTGTACGAAAATTAAGGAAAAGTATTATGAAAAATATTTATTTTTTATTGCCTGCTTTAGCAGGAATAATGTTTGGATCAAGTGGGATTTTTGTCAGAACTTTAACTGAAAATGGGATTGATCCAACAACATTGCTGTTTTTAAGATTTTCAATAGCTGCTGTGGTAATGTTTGTTTGCGTGTTGCTGACTGACAAATCATTATTTAAAATCAAAAAAGAGTATTTGCCTTATTTTATCATTGCAGCCATTAGTATTGTAGGATTAAATCTTTGTTATAATGAGGCTATGAATTCAATTCATTTGTCTCTTGCAGCAGTATTGTTAGGTACCTCGCCGATATTTGTTATAATCGGCGCTTATTTTACATTAGGTGAAAAAATAACTGTTAAAAAAGTAGGGTCCATGTTTTTGGCAATTGTAGGGTGTATTTTGGCCAGTGGATTTTTAGAAAGCAGTATAGGTTCAATTTCATTAATCGGTGTTTTAGGCGGTGTTGGAGCTGCAGTATTTTTGTGCGGTTTATACATTAGATTCAACAAAAGTAATCAATAAGGGATGTCATACTTACTGTATTTTATTTTACTCTTTAATATTGATTGTAATTTTATTGCTCCCTTTTACAAATTTTGGACAGATAAATCATTATGTTAATGTTAATCCGCTTTCAAATGTGTTGTTTTTAATATTGCATTCATTTATTTCATTTGCTTTGCCATATATTTGTTTAACAACAGCTCTAAATTATGTGGAATCAGGTGTGGCATCAATATTATTGTCTGGATGTGAACCTATTGCAGCATTAATATTTGGTATTATTTGTTACTTTGAAATTCCGACAGTTTTAATGCTTTGCGGTTTGGTGATTGTTATTGTTGCATTGGTGATTTTATGCAAACCACCTAAAAAAAAAAGAAGAAGTTAAAGTTTGAAGTCTACATATTCGTATACTTCATCATAACTTGTTTTTACACCTAATTTTTTATATTCATTCACTAATGTTTTAATATCCCTTTGGAGCAATTCGTGAGATATGGGATTGTCTAAAACGACAGACTGTGAAACATCAATAATAACTGGTTCTTCATTTTGATTAAGAATGTTATAATTGGATAAATCTCCATGAACCAATTTTCCTTCATGCACGAACTTTTTCAGTTGCACTAAAAGCTTATTGAAAAATTCTTCAGGATTTTTGGAGGCTGGTTTCTAACGGGCTGTGCAGGATTTCCTTTTTCATCTCCAATAAATTCAATTATCAAAACATTATTTGCACTGATGTAAGGCTCAGGAACATTAACTCCTGCATTATACAATCTTTTAAGGTTTTTAAATTCTTTACTTACCCAGGCATAAATCAGTTGTCTTTTATTTTTAGTTTTAACATTAAATCTTGGGTCACCATGGACATAATAATCCATTTTTTTAAAATCAGAAGTAGCTATTCTGTAAATTTTAACAGCTACATAAGTTTCATCTTTAGTTATTCCCTTTAAAACATTAGCTTCTTTTCAGTACTTATAGCACCATTTAAAATATCAATATAGTCCTGTTTAGCTAATTTGTATAGGGTTTCTAAAGTTATTTTGTCGAAGACTTCGCTTCCGACTTTTCTATCTTCACTACCTTTTCGCCTTTTACGTTCTCGTATTTTTTGGACTTTTGCATCGGCTTTATTGATTTTTGAATCCATTAAAATCAGTTAAAATAATAAGAGGGTAAAAAGGGTATTTACATTTTTAAATAGCCTTTTCTTTCAAGCCAGTTAGATTCAGTTTTGGTATATCTCCAGATTACATCCGCTTTTTCATCTGATTGGAAATCCCATGGTTTTACAAGAATGATGTCTCCTTCACGAATCCAAATACGTTTTTTCATTTTTCCTGGGATTCTGGTCATTCTAATATTTCCATCAGCACATCTAACTTTTAATTTACCATGACCCATGATTTGTTCCACGGCTCCTGGAATTTCCCCTTTTTAGGTGTTCTTACTCTTCTAAATTCTTGCTGGTTATTGTTATTATTTGGTTTTGACAAGTACTCTCCTCCATCAATATAGTTTATATTTTCCATTTGGTTGATGATAAATTAAACTATTTATATATTACTTTTATTAATATATTAATGTATTCATTAAAGGGGATAATATGGGAACTGAATTTTTAAAAATTAAAGAATCCGAAGATGCTTTAGAAATTATTCAAAACTTATTTGATAAATATTATACACTTCAAAGTGAAGAAATTGCTGTTGAAGATGCATACGGCAGAGTACTTTCTGGCGATGTGTACAGTAGAATGGATTTTCCTCCATTTGATAAGGCTTTAAAAGATGGTTTTGCAATTCTTTCACAGGACAGTTTTGGAGCTAGTGAAGAGTCTCCAAAGACTTTGGAAGTTATTGATTTTTTTAGAGGCAGGTTCAACAACGGATAAGATTGTTGAAGAAGGCAAATGTGTTGAAATAAGTACTGGTGCAGCTATGCCTGAAGGGGCAGATGCAGTTGTAATGGTTGAATACTGTGAAAAAATGGATTCTGCAGTTAATATCTTGACTACTGTTACTCCTACTCAGGATGTAGCTAAAAAAGGTTCTGATACTGAAGAATCCAAATTAATTTTAAAGAAAGGTGATGTTTTAACTCCTGGTAAAATTGGTGTTTTACTTTCTCAGGGATTTGAAACAATTGAAGTTTATAAAAAACCTACTGTTGGGGTCATATCAACCGGAAATGAAATTACTCTTCAGGGCAATGAATTGCCGTATGGTAAAATTTATGATGTCAATGGAAACATGATTAAAAATGATGCAATATCCTGTGGAGCTGATGCTAAGTTTTTAGGAACTGTTAAGGATAATTATGATCAACTTAAAGCTAAAATTCAGGAATCTTTAGATGATGTGGATATTTTAATCGGATCTGGAGGAACTTCTGCAGGTTTGGGAGATGTAATGAAGCATGTTTTAGATGAACTGGGTCAGGTTTATATTCATGGAATTTCTGTCCAGCCTGGAAAACCTACTATTGTGGGTATTGTAGATGGTAAAATTGTTATTGGATTACCAGGAAATCCCGTGTCTGCTTTAATGATATTTAATGCATTTGTAGCTCCTCCTTTAACAAAATTGGTGGGTATTGACAAAAATTTCGAAAAAAGCGTAGTTAAAGGTAAGCTAACCAGAAGAATACATTCTCCAGTGGGTAGGATGCAGTATCAGTTAGTAAAAGTTGACGGTGAAGATATCCAACCGATATTTAAGGACTCTGGGGCTATATTTTCTTTATCTACTGCTGACGGTTATGTTAAAGTTCCAAAATCTGTTGAACTTCTTGATGAAGGAGAAGAAGTTGAGGTATATTTATTTAACATAAATTAAAAAATATTAAATAAAAAAAAAGGTGAATCAAATGCAAATTCAAGATAAAATTATTCCTGATCAAAAAATAGCTGTTATTAATTATAAAGGTCCAATTTCTGATTTGGAAGTATTGCTTTCCAAATTAATGGATTGGGTTGAAACAGAAGAAATTAAAACAATTGGAGAACCTTTTTTATAATATATTACTCTCCAAGACATAGTGTAAATCACGGGGATGCTGTATTTGATGTAGGTATAGCTATTGAAGGTAATGCACAAGCAAAAGATATTATTAAAACTGCGGATTTATTTGAACATGGTGTTTTAAGCGGAATTCATGAAGGTTCTGTTGATAATATTTTAGATAGCTATGATACAATGGTTAAAGTAGCTCAAGAAAACAATTATGATATTATTGGTTCACCTACTGAAGTTTTAGTAAAAAATATTCACAATGCAGACAGCGAAGAAGAATATATTACTGAAATAAGATTACCAATCATTAAAATGTAGGTCATAGCATGGCTAAAAAAAGAATGAAGAAATAGACATTGATGAAGAGATTAAAAGAATTTCCCGTAAAACTAATGTTGATATCCTTAAATCTGGAAGAACATTTGATAATAGGATTAAAAATTTAGAAAAAGAAATTGAAAAAGCTTCTCAAACTCAAATTAAAGACTTTGACAAAAGTAAAGAGTTAGTGGGCAAATATTTATCAACAGATTATTCTTCATCCACTTTTGATAATTACAGACGAAAATTAAAAAAAAAATTTAATGTTGTCCAACAACTCTTAAGTTGTGGACTAAGATTTTTGGAAGGATAAACGGTCCGTATTGTTTAATTTCGGATTTGACTCCTTCACATTTTTTCATTATTTCAAATATATTTCCTGAAATCATTGCTTTATTTATAGGATAGCTAATCTCACCATTTTCTATTTTAAAAGCATTACTTGCTTCTACTGAAAAATCACCTGAAATAGGATTTGCAGTATGTGCTCCTAAAACGCTGGTAGTTAAAACTCCTTCAGATATTTCATCTGTCCCGATTTTTTCATCAAAATCAAGAATTATATTTGACGGACTGACTGACGGTGTAGATAAGTATGAGTTTCTGTAACCGTTTCCAGTACTTGTTGTATTTCCTTTATTTGCAGTGTAAATATCATACATGAATGATTTTAACACACCATTTTCTACAAGCTTGGTTTTCTTAGATACGGTTCCTTCACCGTCACACTTTGTAGAATACATTCCTTTTTTCTAAAGTGGCATCATTTGTTATTGATAGGTTTGGACTTACAATTTCGCTGTTCATTTTGTCATGAAGAATTGATCTTTGTCTTTGAACATTTTCTCCGTTAAATGCTTCTAAAAAAGTGGATAAAAGACCGGTAGCAGCATAATAATCAAGAACTACATCGTAATCTTTAGTTTCAATAGCCTTTGTATCAACAGAATCCATAGCTAATTTACAAACATCTTCGGCTAATTTGTCACCATCCAAATCATAAAATCTTGAAGAAATGGAATCATATGCGGTAGCTACAATTTCTTTTGCTTCAATATTTACAGATAATCCAGCACCAAATCCAGTACTTTTATTGGCAATTGAAACTCCATTTGAATTTAAGATAAGTGATTCACCGCGGCTTGCTGAAAATCCTGCTGAAGTTACATCACATTGGGTTTCATTAGCTTTTGTTATGATGTTATTTAAAAAATCAATGGATTCATCCAAATCCAAGTTTTCAAATTTTTTATCATAGAGTTTGTCAATGTCATTTACTTTTTTCTTTTTGTGAAAATGCATAATTTTCATCAGGATTATTTAATTTAGTATTTTCCAGGGCCTGAAGTGCAGTTTGATTAATTTTATCCATATCTGAAGTAAATGCAAATCCCATTTTATTATCTTTCAGTACCCTAATTCCAATTCCTTGGGTAATTTCTTCTTTTGCAAAATTCAATTCATCGTTTTTAGAATCAAGTTCTATTGTTTTTCCAGAACTGATGTATACCTCGTAATCATCACAGATTTTTTAACTTCCTTTTCACATTTTTCAGCCATTTCATATATCATTTTATCAGCTCTTATAATACAAATTTTTCAATAGCTTCCTTTACGCCGTCACCATAGTTATTTTTGCAAACATAGTCACTTTTTTTTCAGAAAATCTTCAGCATTTCCAACAGCCACCTTCATTCCGGCTTCTTTTAGGAATGCTTCATCATTTTCGCTGTCTCCCATAGCCATTACATTTTCCATGTCGATGCCGTTTTCATTACAAAGATACTTTAATGAACTTCCTTTATTTACTCTTTTGTCTGTGACATGTAGGGCAAATCCACTATCGTATAATTCTATTTTATCTAGGTATTCAAAGCCTTCCAATCCCTCTTCCAGCTCTTTTTTAGTTATGGTTTTGTAAAATACACTTTCAGTCAACCTGTACATGTTGTCATTTGAAATGTTTTTATCAAACTTTGAACCTAATCTTTCTTTTAAGTGTTTATCAGCAGCATTTACATAAGTTCTGTCAACTACTGTTTTTATCTGGTTGTTATTGTAATTTTCTTTAAATATTACTCCTCCGTTTTCTCCCACTACTCCTCCGCTAGCTCCGAGGAGTACTAATGTTGCATAGGCATAAGTTACAATATTTCCAGTTACAATAATTGTAGGGACTCCTGCATCTTCTGCTTTTCGTATAGCTTCCATAGCTGAGTAACAAAGTCTTCTTTTATTATCAGTTATTGTTCCATCAATATCTACAGCTATTGCATCTATATTCATTTTAATCCCTTGAATATCTGTGGGCTATATTACAGGTTCCTTCTTTACTGACCATACATGCTCCGATTGGATGTAGGGGGTTACAGGATTTTCTAAATAATTTGCAGTCTTCAGGTCTGGCCAATCCTCTTAAAATAGGTCCGCAAATACAGCCTTTAGGAGCTTCTTTAACATCTTTTACTTCAATGTCATATTTGGCTCTTGCATTGTACTGGCTGAATTCATCTTTAATTTCTAGAATGGAATTAGGTATTTTCGGAAATCCTCTCCATTCTCTCTACCTACATCAAATACTTGATCGATAACTTTTTGAGCTATTACATTTCCTTCGTCTCTAACTGCTCTGTTGTATTCGTTATCTATTTTAGGTGTATCATCACGTATTTGTCTTAAAATCATATAAACAGACATTAAAATGTCTAAAGGATTAAATCCGGCAACTGCCTGAGGTATACCATAGTCTGTTGAAAGATATTCAAAAGGCTTGGTTCCTATGATTGTACAGACATGTCCAGGTTCAATTAATGCATTAAGATTGGTTTCCCCAGAATTTATTAAATAATCGATAGCTGGGGGATTAATCTGTGACAGGATAAGACTGAGAAATTTTCAGGAGGTTCTGCCAAAATTTCTGCAGCAGTTGTTGGTGCTGTGGTTTCAAATCCTGCAGCCATAAATACAACGTCATTATCCTCTTTTTTCAGCTATTTCAATAGCTTTATTAATTCCATACACTACTCTTACATCTCCACCTTCTGCTTTTGCTTCTGCAAGTGAACGTTCAGAACCAGGAACTCTCAACATATCTCCAAAAGTAGTCACTGTCACTCCCCTGTCGACTAATTCTAGACATTCGTCAATTTCACGGGAAGGTACAACACATACCGGACAGCCGGGTCCTGCAATGATTTCTACTTCCGGTGGAAGTAAAGACCTTATTCCATTTTCCATAATTGCATGTTCATGTGAACCACAAACATGCATTATTTTTACTGGAGTAGCTATTTCATTTATTTTGTCTAACAACTCTTTTGTCATATTTTTCATTCATTAACACCTAAAAGATTTAATATTAGTATTATTATATTATTTAGTAACGTTTAAATAAATTTTGTAATTTAGGGATTTATATGTTTGAAAATAATAAGATATTGGTGGTGATTCCTGCTAGAGGTTATTCAAAAAACATTCCTCGTAAAAATTTACGTTTACTTGGTGAAAAACCTCTTATTTATTACTCAATAGATATAGCTAAATCGTCAAAATATGTTGATGATGTAGTGGTGTCTACTGAGGATTCTGAAATTGCATCGATTGTTGAAAAGTATGGTACTAGTGTTGTGAAGCGTCCTGTAGAATTAGCTACTGATGAAACATTATTGGATACTGTTATTTATGATGCAATGTTACAAAAAAGAAAAACAGGCTTTTGACGAATATGATATTGTAATTACAATTCAACCTTCTTCTCCGTTACTAAAAACTGAAACATTAGATAAAGCTATTGAAAAATTCGCTGATTTTAATATTGATAGTGTAATTTCTGTTGTTGATGATAAGAATCTGAGGTGGGGATTCGATGATGAAAATGGAAGGTATTTTCCATTTTATTCTGAAAGATTATATAGGGATTTGCTTCCTAAAACTTTTAAAGAAACCGGAGGTATATTAGCTACTCGCCGTAATTTTGTAACTGAAACATCTCGTTTAGGTTTGAATATAGACCTGATTGAGATTTCTCGTGAAGAAAGTGTTGAAATAAATACTTATGAAGACTGGTGGATTGCAAATAATTATCTTAATAAAATAAAAATAGCTTTTGTTGTTGATGCTTATGACCAGATTGGAACAGGTCATATGTACCGCTGTTTGTCAATGGCATCAAAACTTGTATTCCATGACGTAGTATTCTTTATTAATAGAACCCATCAGTTGGGAATTGACATTATTGAAGGGTATAATTACAAATATCAAACATATGGAGGTAAATCTGAGTTGCTTGGTTTATTTGAACAGTTTGATCCGAAGATTATTATTAATGATGTGGGTAATACTTCTTATGAGTATATGGTCGATTTGACAAATAAGGGTTATTATATAATTAATTTTGAAGATTTTGGAAGCGGTTCAGATCTTGCGGATCTGGTATTTGATTCATTATATGAACATGAAGGTGATGAAAAAAATTCTTTGTGGGGCATGAATATTACATTTTAAAAGATGAATTTTATTTGCATCAGCCAAAAATAATTACAAATGATGTTAAAACTGTTTTGATTGATTTTGCTCCAAATGATACACTTAACTTGTCTCAAAAAGTTTTGGATGCTCTTTTAGCTAGTGGGTTTTCTGGCAGAATCAATGTTATTTTAGGTTCAGGACATGAAAATTTTGAAGAATTGTCAGCTAAATATGAGCTTATGCAAAATGTTCAGTTTTATACAACAGTAAATTCTATCAGTGACTTCATGATTTCTGCAGATGTTATTTTCACTTCTGGGGAAGAATCATGTATCAGGTCTGTTCTTTAGGTGTTCCATGTATTGTTATATGTAAGGATGAAAGAGAAGAGAAAAATCTATTTGGAAGTCCTGAACACGGATTTGTAAATATGGGTCTTGGATCTTATTTGACTCAGGAAGACATTATAGAACAGTTTAATATTGTGGCTAATGATTTTGAACTTAGACAGGCAATGAATAACAAAATGTTGGAAATTGATTTAAAACATGGTTTTGAAGAATGTTGGAGTGTTGTTAAGTCTAAGTATAGGGAATTTAATTTGGATAATGCTAAATAAATTCTTTACAATTCTTTTTTTAAAAAACAGTATTTAATTTAAAAAATAAAAAAGTTAAAATTCTGAAGAACAGTCTGCAGAATATTTGTTAAGTAAAACTGCACATTTGTCTATTGTTTCAGAATTTAATTTGGTAGGGCCGTATTCAATTTTATACAGCAGTTCTTCCATAAATAAATCTTCATCAGTTAATGGAGTGTTTATTACAACAACTTCATGATTTATGAAACCAACTAAAGGCTCAACAAAACAATGCCTTATATTGTTTTCATTAAGGAAATTAATCAGGTTTTCACCTAATATTAATGATTTTTGTTTTATTTTATTGTCCTGTGAGAATTTTGCCTGTTTAGTTGTATACTTAAAACGTCTGCCGTAATGGGAGTTAATTTCTTCTATTTTGTCATCATTTTCAATAGAATCAATTAAATTTAAATTTTCATTTTCTGATTCTAATTTATTTTTTGCTTTGTATTTTTGTGAAATAAGTGCATAAATTCCTGAAGGTCCTATAACTACATGGTTTATACCTGTAGATGATGCAGGTATTTTTACATTGTAGAAAACATAATACTCCTCTGGAAGAGTTAATAAATGTTCTCTGATAATTCTAGTTCTTGTTTCTGTTTCTTTGGTGTCTCTAGTTTTATATATTCCGTAACATAATACTAATACACTAATTAACAAGGTAAATATACCAAATCCGCTATCAATAGTTAATATTTCTACAATACTTAAAACGAAGATTATAGCTCCAATTGCAATAATGATGTTGTTTGTGTTACTATAATTCTTAATTTCGTTTATTTGAGTGTTTTCATCATTTACAGATGTGATGTTAGTGCTTGGTTCCTTTATTGCTAATTTGTCACCTATTTTTCTAAAAACTTATGTGATTTTTTCAGTTTCAGGAATGTCTGCATAATATGATTCCATTCCTTTGAAAAATTCATCTTTTAGATATTTTTTTCAAAACATTATAGTCATTTGATTTAGGTATGGAAAATTCTTTTTCCAAACTTGGACAGTACTGCTTGTGGAATGGTAGTTCTTGCAGTTCTTGGAGCAGGTTGATGTTCCAATTGTTTTTCCAGTTCTTCATCTGCAATTTTTTGCATATGATCTTCTGAAAAAAATTTTCTATTCTATGTGTAACAGAATGTATAGGTGTTATTGTATTCTTTTCAGTAGATGTATATTCATCAGCACTGTCGGTTTCTTCATAAACTGTTTCAGGAGCTTCATTTTTTCTCTCTTCAAGATATCGGTCTACTTCTTGGTTCATATTTTCGTCTAAATATCTTAAAGGTCCGCCACAACTATCACATTCATAATCAAGTATGTTATCATTTTTATTTAGTTTATATTTTAATCCACATTCGCTACATTGGACGATATATGAATCATCATACTTTTGTGAAGTTATAATTGTAGATTTTGAGAATTGTCGTCATCAGAATAATTTTCAACAACTTCTAAATCTCCTGAGCATGAAGAACACTCGAATGCACTTAGTGAATCCCTGAATTACAAACATTATAATTAAAA